>Ga0209490_10000109_pt1 | contig 90275 bp, 76 predicted proteins | sample MAT06_FD_187209 | JGI IMG/M metagenome (GOLD analysis project Ga0209490, IMG submission 187209) | Freshwater microbial communities from Lake Fryxell liftoff mats and glacier meltwater in Antarctica - MAT-06 (SPAdes) (version 2) | ecosystem: Environmental > Aquatic > Freshwater > Ice > Liftoff...
AAAGGTATGGGCACCGGAAATGGTAACGGTTGTGCTGGTTGCCCCGCCAGTGTTTAAAGTCAGGGTCACTCCCGGCTGCACCTGATTGTTTCCCACCGCCGTGGTTTGAGGTGAATTCGTGGTATTGATGGTGATATTGAACTGTGCCCATGCTTCACCCAGCCCAAAAAGTAATACAAACACGACCCCTATAGATGAAACAAATTTTTTAGTCACCCGTCCTTGCTAAGTATCCATTGTGATGTTTATGTGACAAAAGAGTTATAAATTGATGACAAACCCTAAAACCACGCCCTGCCTTATCCTAGGGCTACAAGCGAGAATTTAGAAGTTTTCAATAATTGAACAGCTAGGGTTATAGGTTTACGCCTCTCCCGTGGCTGTAGGCTTTAAGAGCCACACCAGAAAGTATGAGTGAAGATTCCCTCTCACCCTGCTCGATGAATTGACGCCCAGCTATTTCACACTTTTCTTTTGAAAAAATAAGAAGAGCCAGCCACTTAATAAAGCCAGCCCACCCACTGGAGTCACGGCACCAAGCCAACGGATCCCCGTCACACTCATTAAATAAAGCGATCCTGAAAAGATGAAAATCCCCACCACAAAACTCCAAAAAGCTCGTTGATTGATACCCGCCCACGCCAACCAAAGTAAAAGTACGCTGTGAGCTAAATGATAAAGAGAAGCTGTTTTCCATGTCTCCGTCATTCCGTTCTGCGACAAAATATCCTTCAACCCATGCGAACCGAAAGCCCCGAGGGCTACCGCAAAAAATCCAAATGCCGCCGCTACTTTAAACGCAACCCCACTCTTAGTCATGCACGTTCTCCTTAAGCTTAAGCAACTCGCTTATCATTTCTTCCGCCTCAATTTGAAAGGTCTCTTTGCTAGGAACTCGTCCTGCTAAGCCATACCAATATGCGGCATTTGTCTCATCCCCTTCCTTACGGTGTAAATAGGCGTGAACCCAATCGCCCTCAGGACTCTTCGCTGCCTGACAAAGTTCATGAGCTTTTTCCCAATCGCCCTTAGCCTCCCACCATAAAGCTTGTAAGGGTAAACTCATTTCCGTAAGCGGCTCTTTAAGATGCAGGAATTTTACAAGCGGATTCATACCCATTTTTTTAAATTGGACTCTACTCCAATAAACCCTGTAACTCTTCCCAGCTTAAGTTTTGAATAAAAGCTTCTTCACTCACGAGAGTATTAGCGACTAAATCAATTTTCTTTTTTTGTAGATTAACGATTTTTTCTTCCACCGTTCCGCGTGCGATCAACTTGTAAGAATTCACCATGCGTGTCTGCCCGATACGGTGTGCTCGTGCCGTGGCTTGATCCTCCACCGCGGGGTTCCACCACGGATCAAAGTGAATGACCATATCCGCACCCGTTAAATTGATTCCCGTTCCACCCGCCTTCAAACTAATAAGGAAAAGCGGGATTTTATCATCCGCTTGAAAACGCTTAATCACGCCTTTACGATCCACCGTGCTGCCATCTAAATAACAATAGGTAATCTGCTTCTTTTTCAACTCTGCTTCGACTAGTTTCAGCATAGAAACAAATTGACTGAAAACCAAAATCCGGTGACCGCCATCTACCGCTTGTTCCATGAGTTGCAAGAAATAGTCCATTTTAGCGGAAGGCTCTTTCCATTCCACAGGCTGCTCCGTGGGTAAGAGATTTAAGTGACAGCAAACCTGCCGTAAGCGCATCAATGCCGTTAAGACCGCTAAGCGTCCTTTCTCCTTATCATTACCTTTTCCAGCAGCACAGTCGAAAACGTTACGCCTCCCCTGCTCTAGGATGCGTTGATACATGCCTTTCTGTTCGTCTGTCAGCTCACAAAAAGCCACCTGCTCTAACTTAGCGGGAAGTTCCTTAGCTACTTCACTCTTAGTTCTCCTTAAAATGAAGGGCCGCACTCGTTGTCTTAATCGTTTTTGCGTAGCCTCGTCATTTTGTTTGGAAATAGGTAACTCATAACGCCGCTTAAAATCAGCCGCACTACCTAGATAACTTGGCATAAGGAAATCATAAATCGACCAGAGATCGAGCAAGGAGTTTTCAATCGGTGTCCCCGTTAAAACGATCCGGTAGTCCGCCTTGAGCATCTTGGTGCAAGCGGCATTCTGGCTAGACTTATTTTTAATTTGTTGAGCTTCGTCCAAGACCACAACATCAAAGTGAATGCCTTTATGCAGATCAATGTCTCGGCGTAACAAGGCGTAAGACGTGACAACTAAATCCACTTCTTTAATCTTCTCAAAATGCGTTTGACGCTTAGCCCCATGTAAAACTAAAACCTTTAAATCTGGGGTAAACTTCTTCGCCTCATCTTCCCAGTTGAGAACTAGGCTGGTCGGACATACGATCAAGAACGGGCCTTTACCTGGATTAGCTGTCCTCCGGTATTGCAGATAAGCTAATGTTTGCAAAGTCTTACCCAACCCCATTTCATCCGCCAAAATTCCACACATGGAGTTACGGGAAAGATGGTGTAACCAATTAACCCCACTTTTTTGATAAGGCCGAAGCATCACTTCTAGCTCTTTCTTCAAGGCTACGTGCTCCCAGTCCGTCAGATTAGAAGGAGGCGTCCACGTCGATTTAGAAGTCAAAGCCCAACCGTAACTGTTCAAAGCAGAACCAAGGTAGGAAGCAAAGCGGCGATCTATTTTATACATCCCGTCTTCTTGCTGCACCTGACAATCACTGATGACTTGATCAAACTCATTCACAGCGTGCGTTGGTAGAAGTGCGATCCGCCCTGAATTCATCCGTTGATGACTCACGCCCGTTTTTAGCAAGTTCTGTACTTCACCATTACTGAGAGCCACTTTTCCCGAAGTTTCCTTATAACATATATCCATGGAGAGCCAGTTTTCGCCAAAACTATTTACGGTCACCTCAGGCATGATGCGGTCACACTTACTTAGCAAATCTTCCAAGCGCGGCGTGAATTCAATAGTCCAACGCTTCGACCATTTAGGTAAAAGATTTGCTAAGAAAAAACCCACGCGGGATTCATTAGAAAGCGTATAAAGTTCTTTCTGTCGTTGACCGGGAACAAAACCAGAAGCTAATATTTCCGCCCTTATTTTTTGTTCGCTCTCTTGATCGCGAATAAAATAACGCATCGGGTTTTTATCATCTGGCTTCCACGTTTCCCGATCATGGCTGACCTGACTGATCGCGCCTTGAATCAAGTAACGTCGATCCCCATAAATCGCCTCCACCTTACAGCTCAAGCCAGAGAGCATACCATCTAGGGTAATAGACACTTCTGGTTTTTGTTTCGCAAATTGCAGCTCACCACAACCCAGACCTAAAATAATATCTACCTGACGCTCCAAGTAGGAAAGTTCGTAATGGAAGAAATGCGCTAAATGTTCTCGTGCAATGATGATGTCTTTTTTACGCAAACTGACATAACTCATCGGTAACCCATTGAGAAGCTCTAGACTACCATCATGAAATTTCCACTGTCCCGTGCTGGCCTGTAAAACAACACCGCTGGTCATGGCATCATCCTTTAAATTTAAATGAAGCTGCCCGTCTTGGTGCAAGCTCATCTGTAGGCGACTGCGGGCGATCGCTCGCTTGACTAGGAGCTTGCTCGTCTTACCTAACATGACTCTGGGATGCTCGACTAAGCTGGGAAAGAAGTCGCCGAAGTTCTTCGCATTTAAAACCCACATACCAGGAGTGCCATTGTTATTTAAGCGACGGATTACATCTAAAATTTGGGAGTCAGCTTCAGAAACAGCATGAGAACCTTTTTCCTCTCCCACAAAATTTTCTAAAGGCACCGCATGAGCACCATTTACTGAGCCCTCACAGATAATACGCATCTCACCACTGTTCCAAGCTTCTTGAAATTTAACTGGAAGCAAAATGCTTAATTGTAAAAGTTGCGCCGAATCTGGAGCGTCTGAGAAGGAAAGATAGCGCACCCTGCGCAAACTCGGAGCGGGAAGCTGTGCCGTCGGATTATGCCCGAGGGACGGGATAGGTATCACGACCCCTTGTCCCTGACTTTCCCTGTGGGGATTCATATATTCAAGCCCGAGTGCGATGACGTGAGCGCAGACCGTGCCGTATTCGCGCGCTTGGCGACAGGAGCAGAGATTTTCCACATCCGAGAGACGGTAACCTAGATTGAGGCGGGCATTAACCGTGGTCGTTCCAGTTTGAACAATACCATAGAGCAGCGGAGGCTCGTAAGCCACCGATACAACCTTTCCACTTTCCCAGAGCGCCAAGCCCTCCTTCATCGCACGCCACCCGCCGATCTCGAGAAGAAGTTCCTTGGTGATCTTCAAAGGAGCACCAGAACCAGATGTAGGCATCGTTATAATAGTCCTGTTATTTTCCAGAAGATCAAGAAAGGTTTCTAAAAACTTTGAAAATTAAAATTCAGCCTAAGTGAGCGTCAGGCTAATCCCGCCCAATCTCTTTCAAGCTGCCGCCCGTCTTTCGCACGATGTTTCGCATTTCTTTTTTATCCTCTGGCTTCATTTCAAATCCAATGAAATTGATTTTTGTTGCGAGCCCTGCGCTCTCATGCTTCTTAACCACCGTCTCCACTTCTTTCCATGGCACTTGCGTCGAATTATCCTCAGACTGGAAACTAGCATCCGAAATAATAAAAATTACGTCTGGCTGCATAGCTAAAACTCCTTCCAAAACAAAAGTTATCCCGTTATCCATACCCTCATTAGGTGACTGCGCTCCTCGAGCTGAACGAGGCAAAGCACCATCCGTGCGAAATTCTTTTTCCAGCCATGACTTCGCTGCCAGTTTATTTGTATCTGTGGGGGATTGCATTTGTTCCGCTAGCGGCTGATAGATACGACTAAATTGAATCAAATTAAATTTAGTGTTAATGGAAAGGCCTTCGATTAGTTTCAAAGTTTCGTCCCTAATTTTCGTAATCGGCACCCCAGCCTTCTCTGCTTTGGTTAGCACGCTTTTAGAAATATCAAAGACGATGATAACGCTTTTCGCTTGGGTCTGAATGCCAAAAAAATTCAATCCAGTGCCATCCCCTCCTCCGCCCGCACCACCACCGCCTCCGCCGCCTTGACCTGTGCCTAAGCCTATGGCGGTGTCACTGATAACGGCAGAAGGATCAAAGTCCATCACTTGATCTACGGCCATTTGAGGTAAATCTGGCAGCGCAAAATCCGTCGCTCTCAGGCTGGCTATTTTTTGATCCAGCACAGGCTTTGGCGCCGCCGCCTCTAACTCGGCACTAGCCATTCTTGGATCAATAATCTGTGGCGGGATCACCACCATTTTCTTCGCTACAAATGTCGCTTCTGTTGGAGCCAACCATTTCACCACAACGTAAGCCGCTGCCACCAACCCTCCCACTACATGCACCACAATGCTAAAGACCAGAACCATAACCAATGTGGACATTCCCTTTTTCTTTACGGGCTGAGCCTTTGGCGGCACTTCCATAACCTCACTCACAACATGTCCTCCTCATCTTCCGTGGCAAAGGTGATTCCCTTAATCCCTGCTAAAGCACAGGTATTCATCACGTCCACAATTCGTTGATGAACCACATCGTCCGCCATCTCAATCGTAATCATAGCTTCCGCCTGATTAGCCTCCGCCGTTTCCTTAAAGCGTTTCAAGGTTTTTAACAAGTTAGGCATCTCACGACTTGTCGCCGCATCCATCGGCATATCATTCAACATAACCTGCCCACCAGATTGTATCACCACCCGTTGTTCATCCGGCAGTTCCAACGCTTCTTCCTGCGCCACGGTGCCTGGTAGGCTCAACCCGACATCCGCCTCGGGCTTGATCGGTTTAGCGGTAACAAGAAAAAAAACTAAGAGCAAGAATACCATATCAATCATGGGACTCATGGAAATTTCTGCCTCTTCTGGTTCACGTTTACGAATAATCATAAATCTTTATTTCGTGTAAGCCGAAAAGACAACCTCGATAGCACCGGCCTCAGCTGCCGCCCGCATGACTTCCTTAATTCTTTTAGCTGGAGTCTTCGAGTCAGCGCGCACGGAAATATTTAAAGGTGGCACATCAATCAAGCGTTGTTTTAAATACCTTTTCAATTCGCCTAATTCTACAGGCTTGTCCCCCGTGTAAAGCTGCCCAGCCCCATCAATATTAATAATGTCGCGCCCACTGTAGTTATCTGGCTGCTTCGCTGTCTTAGCGGTAGGAAGCTTAATCTCTAATTTTTTCTGTTCCGTTGTAATTTTACTCGTGACCATAAAAAAGACCAAAAGCAGAAACGTCATGTCGATCATGGGCGTCATCTGAATCTTAGCGTATTCTGGGGATCTTCGTTTTATGATCATGAGCTAGCTCCACCTTACCTTAATGATTTGCGGGCTCGTTAGATGTCTGATTAAAATGGGCTTCATAGCCCGTCAGCGGACGCGAACCATCCGCATTAAGTTCTCCCGTAAATAAATCCAGCATCCGCGAAGCTGATTTTTGTAAATCCGTCATCAAACTGATTAACTGGCCACGGAAGAAAAAATATAAAGCCATAGCTGGAATGGCTACCATTAAACCCCCTGCCGTTGTAATCATGGCCACACCGATACCACTGGCTAAATCGGAAGGTTCCGCTTTACCCGCAGCTAACTGGCTAAAAGCTTCGATCATACCGACTACCGTTCCGAAAAGGCCTAACATAGGCGCAATTTGAGCACAGACGTTTAAATAGTTAACCCAAATACCAAGCTTTGTTTCCTCTGCGTATAAGGCTTCCGCCGCCGCTGCCTCCATCGCAGATTTATTATACATTGGCATTTCAAAGTTAGCTTTTACTAGGGCTGAGCCCATGACGGAAGCCAAAGGATTATTTTGACTCAAACATAATTGATAAGCCTGCGTAACTTGTTTCTGAGCCAGTAATTGATTTAATTCAGCTAACAAAGGTCCTGGTATAATGCGCGCACGCCGCACTAAGACAAAGCTTAAGCCTATCATAGCCACAGCCACCAATGAAGTGAGGAGAATGGGATGCATCCAAACCCCTCCATCGTTATAAATATCTAAAAGAGATTTATCTTTCTGTTGTTTGGATATTTTATCGTTAATGGCTTCCTGAGTTGTCGGGGCAGGCGTTTGCGCAGACAAACTCAAGGAAGTAAGCACTAACATGCTTGCCATCATTAGATAAATGCGAAGTGTTGTTTTCATAGTTTTTTCTCTTTTGCTTGTGAAGCTTTCGCTTTGGTTTCTTTTTCCAATTCTCGTTTTAGGTTTTCAGCCTTTGTCTTAAATTCTGCCTTGGGGAACCATAAAATAATTTCGTCTGCCATGACTAAAGCATCTTCTTGGCGTCCAACGGAACGTGATAGTTCCGCTGCACGCCAAAGGCCTTCTGCAGTTAAGTTTGTTAGTTCAGGGTGAAAAACAGCCGCAAATAAGAATCCATCTAATGCCGTGTTAAGTAACTCGGTGTGTTCCTTCCTCTTCTCTGGCATCTGCACCCACTTAGGCCATTCCTTCTCAAGTTCCAACAATTTAACCGAAGCTAATGAGGCTCTAGTTAAGCGAGCTTCCGTTTTCATGGTGGCAAAGCCTTCTTCATCCGCCCCACTTATTTCTTGGATTTTCTCAGACTCAGCCATTGCTTGCTCTACTTTACCCGAAGCGGCTAATGCCGTGAGCCGTAATCTCGTAGCCTCCGTTTTCCGTAAAGGCGACCAATCTCCGCTGACAACACGTGCAGCCACCTCAACGGCTTCCGCTGCCGCTTTCTTCGTGCCTTTGCCTAAAAGTAGCTTTACATACCGCAGTCCGACTTCTCCTGCATTACTTTCAGGCATACCTAGAAACGGCTCTCTCTTAACCCAAAGCTCAGCCATCCGTGGTAATTCCTCTAAGTTCTGTGAATCAAGTAGGGTTTGTTGCTCTGGCGTATTGTTGAATTTAATCTTCTGGATATTTGCCACAGGGTAGGGTGCCTCTGCCGTTCCACCACCCACACTCATTTGTAGCGTGATCGTCTTCCCATCTGTTTTCAGAATAGTTCCTTCTAGGATTTGATCATTCTTTAAAAAAATCTCATCTGCGCACAGTGTAGCTGCACTCCAATACAACCCTAACACAAGAACTGCCGTTAAAATATTCATGCTCCCCCCACTAATTTTATGCGCTCTTCGGCTAAGCGATATTCTGGTGTTTCCTTTAAGTGTGGCTGCTCAATAAATTCTTTGTACGTATTAAATGCTTCCTTTTTCATCTCTAATTGCTCGAAGGCCTGGCCACTTTGCCAATACGATTTTGCCACCATATCTGTCCATCGGGCATACATGACGTAGATGCGCTGAAAATAAGGTATGGCACGTTTCGGATCTTTTTGTTGCAAGCGTATTTCTCCTATTCGATACAACGCCTCCACCCACAGTCTGCCTTTCGCCGACTTCACTTCCAAAATACGCTCCAACTCTTTGACCGCTTCCTCCTTCTTACCTTTCTCTTGGTAAATGGAAGCTCTGGCCTGTAACACATCCGCCAAAAGTGGGGACTGAATACTTTCTTTTTCAAACCGCACAAAAAAATCTAAAGCTTCTTTCGTTTCACCTTTTTGCCATGCTAGAAGACCTAAGCCAGCGTAAGCCCTGTCCTTTAACATTGAGAGTGGATACCAACTTAGAATCGTCTTATAATAAAGCTCAGCTTCCTGATTTTTTTTAGCTTTGCGTAATTCATCACCCACATCCGCCAAGATACGTGGGCTCAGTTCTCTGGGCTGAGCCACATCACTAATTGTCAACAACAGCTGTGAAGCCTCACTTGGATTAATCTTAGCCAAAAGAGCAGCCCGCATCCAGTAGGCGCGCGCTGCTAACGTAGGCCTTTTCTTAGAGACCGCTTCCTCACCTATTTCATTTAATTTTGTCGTAAACTGAGCTTGTTCATCTGGTTGCCGATACATTTTAGCCAATGTATGGAGCATGTCTTCCACCGCTGCGGCTTCTTCATCATTCCCATGATCCTTAACTGCCTCCCAATAAATTTCCTTAGCTTTTTCAGGCTGCTCTAGTCGTCGGTAAACCCAAGCGATTTGACCTAAGGCTTCGCTCAAACGTGGGCTGTTAGACCGCTCCTTGGCGAACTTTTTAAAATGCCCTAACATTACATCGAACTGTTCCAAAGCCTTATAAGCTAGACCCATTCTAAAAATGCCGTAGTCATACAATTTCGAATCTTTCCCAGAAACTTTTTTATAAGCCGCTAACCCACGATCCGTTTCTCCTAAGGCCAGATAGGTATCGCCTAGCAAATTACAAGCCTCGTCGTAAGCGGCACTTCCAGCATATTTTTTTAAGAAGTCTTCCAACTCTTTATACGCTTCGGTGAAAAGTTTTTGATTGAATAAAGCTTGGGCACGGCGGAACACGACATCCGCTTCATGCGCGCCTTTTGGATATTTCTTTAAATACTCTGCGAACGCTTCCCGGCTCCTTGCATAATCCTTTGAAAAATGCAGAGCCATGCTTTGCCAATAAAGGGATTGCTCAGAAAAAGGACTCTTAGGAAAATCTTTTAAACTTTTTTCAAAATGTTGGTAGGCATCCGCGTTTTGCTCTTTCATGAGCAAGGCATAACCCGCCAGAAACAACGACCTATGGGCCTGGGCATGATCAGGAAAACGATTGGCCAAGGCCATAAAATTTTCATAAGCCTCTTGATACTTATAAAGCCGTTGGTAGGACTCAGCGCGGAGATAGATAACGTTCGGAAGTTCTTTGTTTTTAGCAAAGCGTTTTTCATAATCGAACGAAGCTTGGATCGCCTCATCCCAACGCTCCATTCTGGTCAAACAGATGAGCATGGTATAGTTTGCGTTGGCCAGTAAATCTGTGTCAGGGAGCCGTTCCAACATTCCCTTCATACTGAGGTAAGTTTCGCGTGGGCGACCTAATTCAAAGAAACATTGCCCGATTCGGAACTGAAGGGCTGTGTCATAATCCTTCATTTTTTCCAAAGCCTGAACCTCTTTCTCAACTTCCAGTGTCAGTTCTTTTAAGCGTAAAAGTTGAAAGGAACTTTCTGGGGAACTCACCGCACTAAGACGGGCTGTCTCCACTTTAAGGTTTTCTAACTTACCCTGTTGTCGTGTTAAAAGCCGCGTTTTAGAGTAAACACGTTGAAGGACACTTAGTGCCTGGCGATGACTGTCCTTATCGAGTAATTTACTGCCTAAGTCTAAAGCTAAAAGATGATACGCCACAACTTTAGTTGCAGCTTCTGATTGCGGATCAATTTCGCCTAAAGCCGTAAACGCCTCATCCAGCTTATCGAGTTGAAGAAGACAGTAGAGTCGGAGGATGTTAGCTTGGTAAATCTGATCTGGATTTAGCTGAGACATGATTGGTGGATAGTATTCGACAACTTCTTTAAATTTATCCTCCTGAAAAAGGCATAATCCCATGCTAAATCGAGCATCCACAGCTCGCACTGAGCGCGGAAATAGCTTTAAGTAACGTGTAAAACTATCATACGCGTTTTTGGGGTCGGCCGTTTTCATCTGCGCCACGGCGATCCAAAAAGTGAACTCCTCTGCTTTCTCGCCTTGAGGATAAGCCTTAAGATAACGCTCGAGAGTTGGTAGGGCGGCTGGAAACTTTTCTAATTTAAGTTGAGAAACTCCGAGGAGCCGGAGGGCTGCTTCAAGTGACTGCGCTGCCTCGGGAGAGCTTCCGTAGTCGATAATGAAACGGTTTAGGCTGTCCTCTGCCTTTGCGTAATCTTGGGATGAGAAGGCAAAGGAGCCTGCATCTAAGAGTTCACGGGCAGTTTGAGCATGAGCAAAGTTTTGTGATAAAGTCAGGCCTACACCTAGGAGTAAGAAAAGCGTGCGCTGTGACTTAAAGGAAAACCTCATCAAGAAAAACTAAAGCTAGAATCATGCCGAACAGGTGACGGTTCGGTTACAAAGTTAGGTTGATGCACTCAGTGCAACACTTTAGTTTAAATATACGGCATGAAGGCGGTCAAAACCTGCTGAGGAATATCGATCGGTCGATAATTTTGGGCGGAGACAAAGAACAGGTTTTGCTTACCCTTGCCTAACATTTGTCCAGAGGAGTTGAAAACTTGATGCTCCATCGTAACGAATTTTCGGTTATATTCTGAAACACGGATTTTAACCGTCAACAACTCGAACTCGCGGGATTCTTGCATGAATTTATGTTCAAAAGAACGAGTCAAAATATAGAAGTCTGTGGTTTTTAAATCGAAGCCGGGCATGGCGACATTAAAGAACATTTCACGAGCTTTACCGACGAACATGGCATACATGGCGAAGTAAACATTCCCCACTGAATTCGTATCCGAGTAACTGGTCATGAAGGTATGGACAAACCATTTATCTTCAAAATGACTACCTGTGCTGACCTCAGTAGTTTTACCACCAATACTGAGTAGATCGGAACGCGCCAGAGCGCGCAGTGCAGGAATTTCTGCTGCTGCATCCATGACTTCTTCCGCTTTCTCGGTAACGACGCGTAAAAGATCGGTATTAACGACTAACCATAGAACGTAAAGTGGCGGGAGAATGGCGGCCAGAATCATCAGCACTGGCTGAGCTAAGAAATAACCGTAGGCAAAGACCACGACAGCCAGACTTCCCATAGCGAACATGCGTATCTGCGGCAGCGGGTTCTGAGAGTTGGGGATGAAACAACGAGCAATTCCTAAAACTTCATAACCAACAAAGAAGGAAGCAAAAAAGACCATGAAATATTCCAGTTCAAAGCGCGCCAAGCAGGCGAACACGGTGAAGAGTCCCGCAAAGATGTAGGTGGGAATGGGGGAAGTAATAAGATCCTTCGGGATGAACGATAGTAAGGGACTCTTGCTGGCATTGGCGTGATCTGTCAGAAACCATTTCAAGGCCACGTAACCACTGTCAAGCGTGCTCAAGATGCAAACACCAATGAAAACGATATAGGCTAAACAGACAACGGAATTTACACCGTACTCTGTTCCTGACAAAAACTGAACAATAAGATGATGGGCATACGTTAAACCATCTACGCTGGTGGATTCAAAGGTTTGAGGGAAAATGCGAATGACGTAGAGAGCCATGAACCCGTGAAATAGGAGCATAAGAAAAAACTGGAGGCTACCCCAAAAATAACTGCTGGTGATGCTGGTTTTTTCACGGTGAATTTGGATGGCACGCTGCCATTGTTGTAAATCAAGCCAAGGCCCAACTAGAAAACCCACGAGGACGGGTATCCAATAGCCCCAAAAGCGGAGTTCTCCAAACGTCTCAACTTTTAATAGTGGTTCTGGTCCAAAATCGAAGGGTCGGACGATATAAAGAATAATGCCGATGGAGGATACTAAAATGGCACCTTGGATCAGATGCCCAAACTTAATGGACTTAATAGAAAACTCTTCTCCAAAAAGGCAAGCTGCGGATAAAACAATCAACACGGTTAGACAAATAAATAAAATATACGCAATAAATCCTGCTTCACGTTTAGGCAGGACGAGGGGTTCAAATAAGTAATGGACGATGGCAAAGACCGTAAGGGTAATAGCTAAAATCTGGTAGAGATAAAAACTCAGTCGGAAAGGACGAGACCATTTACTGAAGAAGCGGGCTAAGGATTCCTCACCCGTATCACGACGTGCGATTGTTTGAGTTAGAGCTCCGAAAAGGAAAAGGCCTAAGGCATTGGGAATGGCGAAGGCCAATAAGCCTGTTAACCCGAACATGAAGGTCATCTGCACGGAGAAGAAGAGACCTAAGCCCCACATCCAAGATAAGGCGATTGAATTTCCCCAACAGATCGAATTAAGCCAGCGTAGTTTCATGTGATGTAGAGCCTTGAGCTAATCAGGTTTGCCCCTAATGACGCAAGCATTGAATCTGATAGCTATAGTTTCTTAATATGTTGGCATGTTAGGATCGACTTCTTCCGCCCAACCTTCGATGCCATCTTCCAAAGCCTTTAACTTACGGAAGCCTGCTTGTTGAAGGAGGCGAAACGCTTGACCAGTGCGGATTTCACCTTTGCAATAAATAATGATTTCCTTTGCACTGTCCAGCTCGTGGATACGTTTAGGCAAATCTCCCACTGGAATGAGGATGGAACCAGGAATGGCGCATATTTGATATTCATGGGCTTCCCGAACGTCGAGCAAAATAAAATCATCGTGGGCATCTAATTTGATTTTCAGATCCAGAGGTGTGATTTCAGGTAACGAGAGAAGCTTACGCGAGGGGGCATCAACGCGAGCCGTGCCGCAAAATTGATCGTAGTCGATCAAAGACGTGATGGTGGCATTAGGTCCGCAGAGAGGGCAGGTGGGATCTTTACGAATTTTCATCTCACGGAATTTCATCTTTAAGGCGTCGAAGAGGAGAAGTCGGCCAACGAGAAGATCGCCTGCACCGATGATGATTTTCACCGTTTCAATTGCCTGTAGTGTGCCGATGATACCAGGCAAAACACCTAACACACCACCTTCTGCACAGCTAGGCACCATGCCAGGCTCAGGAGGTTGAGGGTAAAGGCAGCGATAGCAGGGACCTTTTTCCGCCCAAAATACCGTCACTTGACCGTCGAAGCGGTAAATGCTGCCGTAAACATTTGGCTTACCAGTTAAGGCGCAGGCATCATTAACGAGATAGCGGGTGGCGAAGTTATCCGTGCCGTCCACGACGATGTCATATTGTTTGATGAGATCAATGGCGTTATCCGCTAACAAAGGGAAATCGTAACGTGCGATGTCGATGTAAGGGTTGATATCCTTCATGAACTCGGCGGCGGACTCGGTCTTAAACTTGCCGAGACTGGAAGTGCGATGGATGATCTGTCGTTGTAAATTCGAGTGATCAACACGGTCAAAATCCATCACGCCTATGTGGCCGACTCCGGCGGCTGCTAGGTAAGCGAGTAAGGGCGAGCCTAACCCACCCGTTCCCACGCAGAGGACGCGAGCGGCCTTGAGCCGTTTTTGACCTTCGATCGTGACTTCGGGCATGATCAGGTGACGGCTGTAACGTTTAATTTCGTCGTTAGAAAAGTCCACTCTGGCGGCGCGAGCGGCAATGTCAGGGATATAGCTCATGGTGATAATGATTAAAGATTAGCTCTCTAAATTAGCGAGATTGGTGCCTTGGTCAATGATGGGTTTAGACACCTTTTTCTTAAATAAAGTTCTTCACCTTTTTCCTGTCTTTCAGGTGACTGATGGTTTAAATAGGAGAATGCCTAAAACGCTCGAACTCTCGACTCTCATCATTTCTTACCTTACACGTCCCGATTACCGCTCCGCCAACGCCATAGAATTAGGTAAATTATTAAAGCTAAAAAAAACTGAGATAGACCGCTTACCAGCCGAGCTCCGTGAGCTGGAACTAGCAGGGAAAATCGTGCGTGTTCGCAAAGACCAGTGGGTTCTACCTCAAGAAGCCGAGCTGATCACGGGCGTGCTCCAATTTAACATTAAGGGCTTTGCTTTCCTCCTGCCTGAGGATGGCGGTGAAGATTATTTCGTAGCGGCCGAAGATACGGGAACCGCCATGCACCAAGATTTAGTCGTGGTGCGGAAAAAGCGTAGCCAAGGCAACGCCCGCTTTAATAATCCTCAAGCCGAAGTCATCCGTATCTTAAAACGGCGTCGTAATTGTATGGTTGGCACTTTAGAAAAAAGCGGACTGCATTTTTACGTGTTACCCAGCGATCCTCGCTTCCTTCACAGTATCTATGTCGCTGACCCGAAACTTTCTCAACTCAAACCCGTTCCCCAACTAGGTGACATGGTCGTCGTGCAGATGACTGAATGGGTCAACCGCAGCCAAAATCCTGAAGGCGTCATCACCGAGCGTCTCGGTCGTCCGGGAGATCCTGGTGTCGATATATTATCCATCATTCGCAAGAACGAGCTTCCCACAGAATTCCCGGGAGAAGTTCTGGCTGAAGTAGCCGCCTTTGCCCGCCCTGATGGGGACGCTCCTTTCAACGATCAACGTCTTGACCTGCGAAAAGAATTCGTCATGACGATTGATCCTGAAACGGCAAAAGATTTTGACGATGCCATCCATGTCAAGCCCCTCGGAAAAGGTCTTTGGGAAGTTGGCGTCCACATCGCCGATGTCTCTTCCTACGTCCGTCCTGATTCTGAGCTGGATAAAGAAGCCCGCAAACGGGGCAACAGCGTTTACCTCGTGAATCAAGTCATCCCCATGCTGCCAGAAGAATTATCAAACGGCCTCTGTTCTTTAAACCCGAATGTCGATCGGCTGACTTACTCCTGTATCGCTACGGTAAGCGAAGATGGGAAAATTCTCAAGCACTACACCACCCGCAGCGTCATCCATTCCAGAAATCGGCTCAGCTACGAACAGGCTTTTGCCCGACTCCAGCGTAAACCCCAAGATTCGCTCGACCAAGCACTGCACCACGCATGGAAGATCGCCTCAAAGTTCCGCAGTGATCGCTTTGCGGCTGGCTCGCTTGATCTCGATATGCCTGAAGTCAAAGTCCACTGCGACGAACACGGCAAGCCTTACAAATTAACCAAAGTCGAACACGACAGTTCTCATCAACTGATCGAAGAATTTATGCTCATGGCAAATGAACTCGTGGCGAAAGATTTACGACGCAAACAACTACCCGCCGTTTACCGCGTGCACGAATCACCTGATGCAGAAAAATTATCCGAGTATCGTGAACTCCTCAAAATTCACGGCATTAAAGTAGGCGATTTAACCTTAAAAAAGGAAGTGCAAAAAGCCTTGAAACTTATCCAAGGCCGGCCTGAAACTCACGCTCTCAAAGTAGGTCTCCTGCGCTCTTTAAAACGCGCCGTCTATTCCGCTAAGGGAGATGGCCACTACGGCCTAGGTAAAGAAGATTACACCCACTTCACCTCACCTATCCGCCGCTACTCGGATCTAGTAGTTCACCGCGCCTTGGCAGGAATCCGCATGGGCGGCACGGCAGAGATGGAACGAATAGCCACCCACATTTCGCAAACAGAACGCACCGCCTCAGAAGCCGAGAATGAATCCGTAAAATTAAAGAAATTCGAGTTCTTCCAGAATCAACTAACGGAGGGCTCACCGCAACGCTTTAAAGCTGTGGTCATGGATGTGCAAAATTTCGGCATGTTCGTAGAATTACCTGAGTTCCTCATCAGCGGCTTAGTTCATGTCTCCTCCATGGAAGGAGACTTTTATCATTTTAACGACCGACAAAAATCGCTCGAAGGTAAACGCACGAGGAAAAGCTACAGTATTGGCAGCACAGTAGAAGTGCAGGTAATGAAGGTGGATATGGCCAAGCAACAGATTGACTTTAAAATCGTTAGTGAAGGCAAAGCTTCCAGCTCATCCACCCCAGTAAATCGGAGCCACGGAAATCGTCCTTTATCTGGTCGAACTCAAATCAAAGAATCCCGTTCGCAACGACCCACCGCTAGCCGCGAGTCAAAAGCCGAAGACCCACGTAAAGCCAAGCGACCCCGCCGACGTAAGCGTTAACTATGAAGTTAACTGCCTACACTTGAGCTTCAAATGCCTAACTTATGCGCTTACCACTCTCCCACACAATGCGGTGATGTTTTGTTTCTTTCATCAGCTCTAGATCAGGTAGTGCCTTAAAATAATCTAGCGATGACTGAAAGTCGGGCACATAATCCCATTTCGGCGGTTTAACATGATCCGTCGCACAGGCACAAGCCCAGATGACTCGGGTAGATTTTTCTACTGCTTGGCAACGTCTCTTCAAACTAAGAATCGCCACGGTCTCATGGAGATTAGACTCGTTACCTGTCGAGCTATCCACAGGATCTATGATTTCTTTAACTGCTTGATAGGCTTGCTGCGTGATTGAGCATTCAAGGTGAGCTAAGGAGTGTTTTTCAAACTTAGCAAGAGCTGGAATTTCTGTAAATTTCATAGGTAGAACCTTTCCTAAGAGGTGTAATTTCCCCTATTGTGTGGCTTGCTTAAATTATTCTATAACTTAGCCTTTCACACTGCAACCTTTTTTTAAAGCCATGCCAGAATTAGCCGAAGTAGAGTTTTACCGGAAACAATGGAACCTAGGACTAAATCAGTCTATCCAAAGTATTCATATCAATTCCGAACGCCGTATTTTTCGTGAAGGAAATCCCCAACTAGCCGCCCAACGCCTCCCTTCCTCTATTTTAAAGGAATCCCAGTGCTCAGGGAAATGGATGCTCTTTAAATTCCAACCTACCTCTTGGCTAGGCATTCATCTTGGCATGACAGGAACCCTCTCCACAGCCGCTGCTGATTACTCGCCGCTCAAACACGATCACCTCGTTCTTTACCAAAAAAAACAGAGCCTCATTTTTTCTGATCCACGACTTTTTGGACGTATCCGTTTTGAACAAACTCATGACGCTCCTCTGTGGTGGCTTCAGTTAGCGCCTTCCCTAATCTCTCCCGAAGTTAAACTCAAAGACATCTCTGCCTTTTTAAAAAATCACGCACGTAGCCCAATCAAAGCAGCCCTTCTTATGCAAAAACGCTTTCCTGGAATCGGCAACTGGATGGCCGACGAAATTCTCTGGCGCGCCTCTATCCATCCGCGCCGGCTTGCTGGAAGCTTATCTCCCCTAGAAGAAAAAATTTTGTGGAAAGAAACTCTCACCGTCGTCCGCAATGCTCTCAAGGTTATCGGAAACGATTGGTCTGACCCCCCTAACTCATGGCTCTTTAATCATCGCTGGAAAGATGGTGGCTTATGCCCAGCCACTGGATCCGCTCTTTTGAGGGAAACCATTGGGGGCCGGACGACATGCTGGTCACCTGGTCGCCAGAAAATTTAACAACTCAGCACCGCCAAGGCCTGCCCTTGGTTAAGGCTTTGCTTAGCTAAAACTATAGGAATCGTGGCACGCTTACGGTTTAAAAAATAACTCAGTTCCGTGTAACCAATTTCCTCAAGTATCTCATAAGCTAAGACAAAATGATCGCCCACTCGATGAGGGGAGTGAGCGTCAGCTCCCACCACGACAGGAATGCCTCTCTCAAACATGGCGGATAAAATCTCACGTCCAGGATTCATTTCTGAAACCACTTTGTTCAGACCAGACGTATTTAATTCCATGGCCATGCCTGTATTGGCAATCCTGTCTAATGCCTTCAAAATAAAAGACCACAGCTCTTTCAAGTCCCATTCATCAGAACCCATATTTTTAACAATATCCGGATGCGCCAAGGTATCGAACAAGCCCGTCTCCGCCGCATCTCCAAGACTCTTAAAATAGGCCTGGTGAAATTCTGCCCAAGAACCCCGATGATTGATGTGTTGGTAATCCTTAATGTGCGGATGAACCGAACCTAAAATATAATGGAACTCTGCTCTATTATGTAATTTTTCTATATACTTTTCCGTCCCGGCAAAATAGTCACTCTCCAGACCCATCCGCACATCTACCCTGCCTGACCATAACTCTTTGGCACGTTGGATATATTCTACATAGTCAGGAAACTGATTTTCCGACATACGCACGGAAGCAGAAAGGCCATCAGGTAAAGGACAATGACAAGTCACAATGATGCCCTTAAGCCCCCTGTCCCAAGCCACTTGGGCATAGTCCTCAGGCTCGCCTTCCGCATGCTTACACAATGGTGTGTGCATGTGTGTTTCGTAAATATGTCGTTGCACGCCTAAGAAAATAGCATCGAAATCATGAAAGCAAAGCCTTACTAAAAATCTAAACGCTCCTTTTCGATCTTGCGAAAATTCACTTACCGACTAATTTAAACTTTCAGCCTCAACTAAATTCTTAACTCTACCCAGAAACTAATTATGCCCTATACCTTACCCGAACTACCCTACGCAAAAAACGCCCTCGAGCCTCACATTGACTCTCTCACCATGGAAATTCACCATGACAAACATCACGCCGCTTACGTCACCAACTTAAACAAAGCGCTCGAGTCCGCTCCCGAACTCGCTTCCCACTCCATCGAAGCCCTTATTGGCAATCTCAGCGCTGTTCCCGAAGCCTTGCGGGCTGCCGTCCGCAACAACGGTGGCGGGCACGCTAACCACACGCTATTCTGGGAAACCCTAAGTCCTGGCGGTTCCGCAGCACCCACAGGAGCCTTAGCCGACGAGATCAAAGCTAAGTTCGGAAGCTACGATGCTTTAAAAGAAGCCATGGAAAAAGCTGGCCTAACCCGCTTCGGTAGCGGCTGGTCCTGGTTAATCATCGACGGTGGCGGTAAGCTAGCCGTCACTTCCAGCCCTAACCAAGACAGCCCTCTCATGGACGGCCATAAGCCCCTCTTTGGCATTGATGTTTGGGAACATGCCTACTACCTCAAATACCAAAACCGTCGCGCAGACTACCTCAAAGCCATTTGGAACCTAGTGAACTGGGACGTGGTCGCTAGCAAATACGCCGCTGCTAAGTAAGCTAGTCTAACGATACTTATAGAAAAGGCACGGATCCGTCCGTGCCTTTTTTGTGCCCAAAATTACTCGATCCGCAATTCATGCAACGCCTTTTGCACTAGAAGCTCCAAGGGCTGGGCACTATCTAAAATAACGGCAACCTCAGGTTCTTCCAACGCCGCAAATTGGCTGTCCAGTAATTCAGGCTTAAAAAAATGTTCACTCCGCATTTCCATACGTGAGCGAATCAACTCCTTCGACCCTTTTAAGTAAACAAACTCCAACGAATCTATTCCTTCACGCAAAACCTCCCGATATTTTTCTTTCAACGCCGAACATGCCAAGAAAACGGAAGTTCCTAAGGCGGATCTTTGTTTTAATTCCTGATTGAGCGCCCTAAGCCAACCAGCCCGATCCTCATCATTTAAAGCAATACCCGCAGCCATCTTTGCCACATTTTCCGCTGGATGAAAGTCATCGGCATCGAGAAATTCCGCTCCTGTCGTCAAGGCTAACCGGTGCGCCACCGTGCTTTTACCACAGCCCGACACACCCATTACAATCACCCAATGCGGCTCAGTTCGAAGAGTCATATCACTCACCCAGATAAGCCTCTAAAGCCGTTTCAACTTCTGTTAAGAAACTATCTGGCACCATTACCACCTCATCATGTAAACGTTTTTTACTGATCTGACGAATACCAGCCAGCACTAAAAATCCTGGCTTCATTCCACGAATTAAAGGAATAGCTAGACGCAAAGGCCAAATCACCCCAGCACGAGTAGAGATTGGTACCGCCACCACCGTGCCCAGCGTAAGATTAGCGTCTGTATTAGATAAAACTAAGGCCAGACGCGTCTTCCCAAACTCTGGCGGTGTGCAGTCCTCTAAGCTAACCCAGTAGATAGAACCACGGGTCACTTTTTAAAACCTGATTTTTTAGAAGCGGAGACAGAAGCAGGAGCAGCCGTGAGATTAGCCTGTTCCCAGTCTTCCATTTCCTCCTGTTCCTCAGGATTGTCCCCGAGGAACTTACAGTAGTCCGTGGCCGCTTGTTTAAGCTTGCGACGCTTTACATCCCGATACACCACGTCACGAACGTAAGACGTAAGGGTTTGCGAAGGCTCTAGGATGGAGGAAACTTCACGAACAACGTTGGAATCTAATTTAACAGTTGTGTCAGTATAATTTACCATACCTTTAGAGTATCTAGATCCATACTCTCGTCAAATCTTTTAAAGCTCGTGCTGTTTTTTATCACCCACCCAATCGAGGTGGAAGAACTTGCCCCTAGGCTGATCCACACGCTCGTAGGTATGAGATCCGAAATAATCACGCTGAGCTTGTAACAAGTTAGCGGGCAAGCGCGCACAACGATAACTGTCATAGTAAGCTAAGGAGGCGGAAAAGGCGGGAACCGGTATGCCAGCTAAAGCCGCCTGTGATACGATTAAACGCCAGTTCCCTTGAGTTTTAGTGATCAGATCCTTAAAGTAGGGATCCAGCAAGAGATTCGGTAGTGCTGGATTTTTCTCAAAAGCATCCTTAATCCTTTGCAGGAAACGTGCACGAATGATGCAACCTCCGCGCCAGATCATAGCGATTTCACCGAACTTTAGATTCCACTTCGCCTCGTCCGAAGCCGAACGCATTAAGGCGTAACCTTGAGCATAGGAACAAATCTTAGACGAGTAGAGAGAATCACGCACCGCATCAATCAACTGCTTTTTTTCGCCCGTGAATTGATAACCTTGTGGCCCGGTCAATATCTTCGACGCCTCCACCCGCTCTTCTTTAATCGCCGAGATGCAACGCGCAAAAACCGCTTCCGACATAGTTGAAGCTGGGATACCCATATCAAGGGCAGACACGATCGTCCATTTGCCCGTTCCTTTTTGTCCGGCACGATCCATGATGACATCCACCATCGGTTTACCAGTGGCGTCATCCTTGAAAGCCAATATCTTACTGGTAATTTCAATCAAGAAAGAATCCAGCTCTCCGATATTCCATTCTTCAAAGGTCTTTTGAATTTCTTCCACTGTTAGACCCACGCCGTGACGCAAAATGTTATAAGCCTCACATATCAACTGCATGTCACCATACTCGATTCCGTTGTGAACCATTTTAACATAATGGCCTGCCCCATTAGGTCCAATATACGCCGTGCAAGGAACGCCGCCTTCAATCGGCTTACCAGGAGTCGCACCATCCAGAGGCTTCCCGGTTGTCGCATCTACCTTAGCTGCAATCGCCTTCCAAATCGGTTCTAGTTCCTTCCAAGAAGATTCATCGCCCCCTGGCATGAGCGAAGGACCGAAACGAGCCCCCTCCTCCCCACCGGAAACCCCAGAGCCAATGAATCTTAAACCTTTTGCGCTAAGATCTTTTTCACGACGAATCGTGTCCGTCCAAAGAGCATTACCACCGTCAATAATGATATCTTGTTTTTCTAGAAGTGGAATTAGTCCATCAATAACCGCATCCGTCGGCTTGCCTGCTTGAACCAAAATCACAATCTTTCTAGGACTAGAAAGAGATGCAACAAATTCTGCTAAAGTGGCCGTTCCCCTAACTCCTCCTGGCGTATTTGGATTCTCCGCCACGAATACGTCTGTCTTAGCAGTGGTTCTATTATAAACTGAGATTTGAAAGCCGTGGTCAGCTATATTGAGAGCTAAATTCTGACCCATAACGGCCAGACCGATTAAACCAATGTCTGATTTTTCCTTCATATTAAGAGAAAAAAGCTAACCCTTACCACTACCTCTGTCTATCCCCTTTTGTAAGGTTAGCAACTAACCAGAGGCTGCTCTCTTTTAACTGTTATCTAAGCAGCCAGAACTTCTGTAACTACTTTTGTGAAATCAGCTGAGCCGAAGGGTTTATTCAGAACCGCATCTGCTCCCAGTCCGGAGGCTATTTCCAGCATTCCAGCTCCCGCCATGCCAAGACCTCCAGCGGACACGGCGATGATTCGAGTATCTGGGTATTTTATAACTAACTGCTCAATCGTTTCTATTCCATCCATCTCTGGCATAAATATGTCCGTAATGATCAAGTCAAAATCATTTTCGGTCTTTAGTAAATCGAGTGCCTCGCGCCCGTTTCCAGCTGTAACGCACACGTGATCTAACTCGGTGGCAAGAATATGCATTTGTTCTCTAAAAAATTCTGAATCATCAATTACCAGTATTTTACTCATAATGTATCTGTTCTAAAAAAAATCATTAAGCTGCCAAGGCGCGGCTTTTTTCGTCCATCTCAGAACTAATCGAGAGCAGGATAGCAGTAGTATCTTCAAATAAACTCTGCTCTTCAATGACCCTACCGTAGTAAAAGAAGAAAGTGCCTGTGTCATGAACCATGATTTCTGAGAGAGCCGCACGCCCTAGCTCATTTGAACTCAATGCGTGTTTCATACTACCCTTATCAAAATATATTCTTCCTTGGATTTCTTTTTCGGCATTAACGACTTGGAGTTCCCCCGTTTTTGAAGCTTGCGAAAGAAGTTGCATTAAATCTAATAAACTTAAATCCGCAAGTTGGCCTTGAAAGGGCGTACTTGCGGCAAAGACGTTGGTTGATTGGCTAATCTCAGCGTTTTTCTTTTCTAGCTCTTCAGAATATTTTATAACGGTCTCCAACTTAGCTAACAATCCCCTCACGCTGCTTTCACGGTGAACAAGATCTGTCATCAAACTTTCAGCCGCACCACCTCTGCCTGCTAACTTGATGCGAATCAATTCCATGTAAGCGGATCGCTCCTCGCGCTGCTGACCCGTTTTTAGGATAGCTTCATCGACCGCGCAAAGTAATGTTTTTTTTCTTAATGGCTTATCTAAAAAATCAAAAACTCCAGCTCGTAATCCCTCTTTAACAAGTTCTTTATCATCCTTTGCCGTCAGGAGTAAAACCTGTAAAGAATGTTCCCGTTGTTTAATCCATCTCACCAAATCGACGCCTAAGCCGCCAGGAGTTTGGTAATCCGTAATAACCGCATCAAAGAATCCTAACCCGTGTTTCTCCAACGCAGCAAACGCTGTTTTAATGTCATCGGCCTTTTCAAAAAAGATGCCTTTAGTCTCTAAAAGATCGCCAATCATTTCTCTGATGATCATGTCGTCATCTACGATCAACACACGCTTGGCTACAGAGCTCTCAGTATTTTTAGTTACTACTAGTGGCGGCTTACTGACAAAAGGTAATATCTCAAGTTGCACTTCAACCAACTGTTTAAGCGGTTTCCAATCAGCCATACCCTCCTGCCAGTAGAACGTGTCGCCACTTAACTTTCCTAATTTCCAACTCTCCATCACCTCACGATACGGTAGCGGCCCAACTTGCACTCCTTTATCATGAGTGAAAGTCAGAACACTGTCTTGCATGGTTATAGTTTTCATCTTAGGTGTGAGCTGCTAGCAGTTGTTTTTTAGAGAACTCAAAAGCCAACTCGAGACTGGGAAGTTTGAACTCAACTTTATTTAAATCTTGGTTGCGAACATCTTCCTCCATCTCACGGCAAATTGTTAAAAGGGTCTTAGCCCGGAAATTCCCTGCTGTCCCTTTTATCGTGTGGATCGTACGTGCTACTGAAGGGAAATCTGCCTTCTGCATAGACTCCCTTAACTCAGCTAAACGCATTTCCGTTTCCGAAATGTATAAGTGAACTAATCGAGCTGGGAAATAAGGCTCCACCTCTTCGCTTTCTTTTATCTCTTCTGGAGCCGCCGTGACAACAGGAACTAATGGCTCTGGCTCCTTTAAACTTAAACAGAAATGATTAAATTTATTATCTAATTCTGTAATGTCCTGCTCCAAATAGATTAGGCCTTCCGATTCAAGTCTACCCTCTAACTGAAGAGCCTCAGCATATAGGCTATGGGCTTTAAAATTCCCAGCTGTTCCTTTTATCGTGTGCAGAGACCGAGCCGCAGCTTCTTTATTATTATCCACAACGGCTTTTTTTAAGTCATCAATACGCGCTCTGGTTTCCGAAATAAATAAATTAACTAAACGTGCTGGAAAATAAGGCCTTCCTTCTTCCGACACGTCTATCTCGACACTAATACCATCATCAACTGACTTCGATTTTAATTGGTTAAGGTTGAATTGGGACTCTTTTGCGTAAGCCGAATTTCTATCTGCACCGCGTTTGAGTGCCGCAATGAGATCTTTTTCCTCAAAAGGCTTTCCAATGTAATCATTCATGCCAACACCTAAGCACTTTTCACGATCTCCAGGCATGGCATTAGCCGTCATGGCTACGATATAAATGTCATGATCCAAGACCTGCGTTGTTAGCTCACGAATAGCGCGAGTCGCCTCATACCCGTCCATCTCAGGCATCTGACAATCCATGAGCACACAATCGTAACGTTTTTCTGCTAACATTTTTAAAGCTATGAGCCCGTTTTGAGCCGTTTCCACTTGGTGATTCCAACTCTCTAATAACAGAATGGCCACTTCTCTGTTTACTGGGCTATCTTCCACCAACAGAATCGATAAAGGCGGGACTTTCACTTCCTCCTCGACTTGCACCCGATTCACTTGCTCCATCTTCTGCGGTAATGAAGCCATGCCTTCGACTACCTCACTACGAGCCCTTAAAATAGCCTGCCGCAATTCCGTTGGCTTAATCGGCTTACTGAGCAAACCTAGAATGCCTAAATCCCTTGCCTTATCCTGAGGCACCTCATCTTGGAAAGAAGTTAACAACACCATCCCAGGTCGCGGCCCATATTCCGCTTTCCCTAACTCCTGAGCTAATTGCAGCCCCTCCATATCAGGTAACCGGGCATCGATAACGACAAACTCAAAGTGCGATCCCCTAGCCGCCTGCTTACGCGTGAAATCCAAAGCTTCGGCTCCCGTCTTTACTGTTCTGAAAACTGTGTTCCAACGCTTAAAGTGGTGACCCAGATACGTACAAAAAGATTCGCTGTCATTAACTAGAAGAATGCGCAAGCCCCAGAAATCAGCCTCTGGCTCATCCTGTAAAACTTTTGGCACGATAAGTTCTTGCTTAGGTATATCCACTTCAAACCAAAAAGTGGAGCCCACTCCCAACTTACTTTGCACTGCTACTTTACCACCCATTAAGGCGATGATTTTCTGGGAAATAGCTAAACCTAAACCCGTGCCGCCATAGCGTCTGCTAGTGGATTGATCCGCTTGTACAAAGGCCCCAAAAAGACGGCTCTGAGCTTCATCAGAGATGCCGATACCAGTGTCCGTTACGGCTACTTTCAAGCGTATCATAGTCTCTGTTTCAAAGGTCGAGCTAACGCGGACGACCACTTCACCTTTTTCCGTAAACTTAATAGAATTAGTTACTAAATTTAAAATTACCTGCCTCATCCTCGTCGGGTCAGACTTAATTTTCGTGCAAACATCAGGATCAATCCAAGCAAACAATTCCAACTTTTTCTCGCGAGCTCGTTCGACTAAAAGCTGTACCACCTCTTCAATCACGTCAGACAAATCGTAATCAACAGTCTCAAAAGTCATCTTGCCAGCTTCAATTTTAGAGAAGTCTAAGATGTCATTTAGAATTGTCAGTAGCGCATTGGCAGAATTGAGAATGGTAGTGGCAAAACGATGTTGACTTTGATTAAGTGCGGTTCGCATCAAAATCTTAATCATTCCTAGAATTCCATTTAAGGGAGTTCTGATTTCATGGCTCATATTCGCCAAGAATGCTGATTTCGATTCCGCAGCCTGCAGTGCTACGTCGCGGGCTTTTTCCAACTCTAGGTTGTTAGAGTTAAGTTCGGAAGTTAGTGAGGTTAACTGTTCCAACTGTAGATGACTGATACGATGCTGCAACAACATCAAGCTCCGTGCACTGATTAGACCTAGAAATTTATCATCCTCATCCGTTAACACCACGTCATCAAAGAAACGATTTTCTCGTCCCATGACCATATTCAGAACATCTTGTACTTGATCACTAGTTTTGACAACTAGGTGGTTCTGATCCGCATGACGCATGACTGGATTTCTTGCATAAACAGCGAAGCCCAATCCGCCCCGCATACTTAAAATGCGGCTAATTCTTCTCTCCGAACAAAGGCCTACTACGCGTTCCCCTTCTAAAATAACTGCAAATTTTAATTCTTGGTTTTTACGAAATACGCCTTGAACTTGTTCCAGATTATAATCAGCAGGAATCTTTGTCTTACTATCAATCAAATCTACCCAATTAATTTTATTCCCTTGGGCATATCTCGGGGCAAAAGCTGAGTTCGATGTCGCATACACATCAACCTGATTTATTTCACCGAACATCTCTTCGTGAACAGATTTGCGAGCTTGGGGAAATTCTGGCTCAACTAAGTTGGTCACTGTATTCATGAGATGGTGAATTCTTTAAACGAATTCGACATTCCCATTTCTTTGTGACTAACTGGCGTGTACAAAGCAATACTTCTGTTACCTTTCCATTACATTTCCATGACGAAAAAATTTATGGCGTAATTATCATGCTAACTACCTTATGGCCCGCAGATGACTAAACTAAACTTTTAAACGTTTACGGTTTAAGTACACCTTGCAGGCACTCTTCATACGGGTCAGGACATAATAAGTCGTCTGACTTCTTTGGCGCACCAACTCAGCTCCCACTATTTTGGGAATAAAATCACTTTCTAAATCTAACACAGCCTGAGGCGTCGATCCTTGTAGCCCACGGCAAAGAATGGCGCTCATGGCGCGAGTCAAGGTTTGCACCTCAGGCCCGAGAGTCATACGAAATAGAACTTCATCTTGTTCATTAACCTTCAAATACACACCAACCGTGTCCGTGCATTCCTCATCCTTACGTATATCCTCTAAGTCAAAAGTCTCACCCGACTTAGGCTCCAAGCTTTTCGTGGCCTCACTATATAAAACCAGATTTTCCCTTTTAGCGACATCGGGTAAGGACTGAAATAAATCAACAATAGCTTGAAGTTTTACGGGATAACTCATGAACATCTTAAAGCGCCTTAAATCTGTTCAACTAAATCTTAAGAAGACCTTTCTATCGGAGAACGCACCATATTTCCCCACTCAGTCCATGAACCATCGTAATTCTTAACATTTTTATGGCCTAAGAGATAGGTTAAGACAAACCACGTATGGCTGGAACGTTCACCGATCCTACAATAAACGATCGTATCTTGATCCGCCTTTAACCCGCAACCCTGCTCGTAGATAGCCTTAAGCTCTTCCACTGATTTAAAGGTTCCATCCTCATTCACGGCCGTTTTCCAAGGAACACTATTTGCTCCAGGAACATGCCCGCCACGTAAAACGCCTTCTTGCGGATACTCTGGCATGTGGGTTACATCGCCCTTAAACTCACCAGGTGAACGCACATCTATCAAAGGCTTGGCCGCTTTACTGTGCGCTAAGGTATCCAGATAAAAAGCGCGGATGTCGTTGTCATAACGCTTACTTGGAATGGGATAGTTGGTCGCAGGGAAATGCGGCTTGTCCTTCGTGAAAGTTTTACCTGAGGCCTTCCAACGATCCCTGCCTCCGTTGACAAGCTTCACTTTCGTGTGACCAAACAACCGAAATGCCCACAGCGCATAAGCGGCCCACCAATTTGATTTATCCCCATAGAAAACGCAGGTAGTTTCGGGGGTGATGCCGTTTCGAGAGCAGAGGGCAGCAAACTTCTCAGGGCTAATATAATCACGGATGAGATCATCCTGTAGATCCGAGCGCCAGTCGATGTGGACGGCGTTACGGATATGGCCTGTGTCGTAAAGTAACACATCCTCGTTACTTTCAATCACACGGATGCTAGGGTCATCGAGATGTTTTTCTAACCACTCAATATCCACTAAAATTTCAGGTTGTGCGTACGTCGTCATAATTATAATAATGAAACAGCTTCAGTCAGCTTGCTAGAAAAATTAATCACACTTTACTGTTTTTCACGCTTCACGGCATAACGCTTAAACAGAGTGTAATCCTCTTCGATTAATCCTGGAGGAAGTAACAGCTTACCACTCCTAATAGCAGAATCAACTTCAGGTGCATAAATAAGCCGCCCATTGCAAAGCACCACCATTATAGCACCCATTCGGTTCGTTGTCTCAGTTTCTAAGATTTTGGAACCAGTCTCTGTCATCGTCACTAGGGTGCCGCCATCAGGTAACCGTAATAAGCTAGCCACATGTTTTTCCCCTAACACAGCGAATTTATTCACGGAGATCGTTTGATCGGGATCTCTTAAAGCCATTGGTACGGTTTGATTTGGAGTCGTCCCTAAGCCAGCTTGCATATAAATTTTGAACGTAAAGCCTGGTTTAGAACCACCCGCTAAGGCAGGACTTAGCAATAGAACGAGGAGAAGGAATTTGATAAAAAAGAAGCGCATGCTCACTTTATAGACTATTCAAACTATAAAAGCAAAAAGATTGAATGAATCTGCTAAAGCACTAGTCTAAAGCTTGATGAAAATTTTAATGGTTTTTCCCCTATTTTGTTTAGTTGTCACCGCAGCAAGTGCCTCCGACATTAATCCAAGCAAACAGACGCTTCCTGACAAATTTGTCAATCCGCCCGGTAAGCGCTACAGTATCTTTGCGGGCGATCCCGAGCGAGTACAGCGTGCTAACGAAGTCAATATTAAGGATTTTTCTGCCGAGCTCTCCGTCGAGCCTAAATCCCTCTCCATCTCAGGCCAAGTTGCTGAAGGTGCCGCTCCGAATCAGATTAAAATCTCCTTTAAAATCAAAAATACTTCTAAGAAAAAAGTCACACTCTCATTCCCTGATGCACAGCGTTACGACATAGCTGTGAACTCTTCCGATGGTCGCCTCGTTTATCTTTGGTCTGCGGACAAAGCGTACGTGCAAACAGAAGGCATTAGTTTCGTCAACGGAGGTGAGAGCATTACCTTTATCGATTTTTTACCTTTAGAATTAATTAAAGATAAAATGCCTCCAGGATCCTACACAGTGCAAATGATCCTAGCGAATTACCCTGAGGTCACCGCTACAACTAATTTTCAACTGATTCCTTAGCTGGCTTTAACTATTCTTTGTTCAAAATATCTTTAATCTCTCCGATAGAGATTTTGTGATCTTTGAGGTCTTTCTTATTCTTCAACGTGTCGTTGATAATTTTCATCTCTTCACTGATTTTTTTTGCCTCAGGCCCTTGGTAACGCATGTCCTGTAAAATCGATTGTTCTTTTTCTAGCAAAGATTTGATCCCATCCTCCCGTGCCGTTTTGTCGTTACCGAAGCGCTGTTGATTGAAGTTGGAGTTTTTAATAAAGGCGTTTTGGTCATTTTTAACCAAGGAGCTTTGTTGGGAAAATTGCGTTGCAGTCTTCGTACTGAAAGCCTTTGATTGCCATGTGCTATTTACCAAACCTGAATTAAAGTCCTTCGTAGCAAAAGGCTTCTTTTCTATTCCTGCTCCTTGAAATCCGCTAAACGTTTTCAAATCAAATTTCTTAGTTTGAAAGTCTTTCGTGCCGAGAGAACTGGTTTTACCGTCAGGACTAGCTAAGGAAGATTGCGCTTTCTTAACATCATTAGTCCATTTCTCTTCTAGATCTCCAGCTTGCGCCACAGACCCAGCCAGACAAAGGATGAAACATAAAAAAAGAAACTGCATATCTGTAGCTTACTCCTAAAATTAATGTTATCCAGCCAATACCGTTAGCTTTAATTCTCTCTTAAAAATCATAAAATCTAGACGAACTCTGAGAAACAACGTACCTTTGTTCAACGGGGCCTGTAGCTCAACGGTTAGAGCAGGGGACTCATAATCCCTTGGTTCTGGGTTCAAATCCCAGCGGGCCCATTTTCCATCTCTGATTTATTTCTGCCTTTCCCCAGCGGCTTGACTTGAAATGTGCTTGAAGTCACCCATCAACATGTAAAATAAACTCAATCAACGCTGCTAAAAAGTTAACCTCTAGTAGGGCTTGTTGTTTATGAGATTTTTCTACGGATTGGTCAAAATCCTGCATGTCCTGCTCCGTCAAGCCCTTCAAGCACGCCGTCCACAGTCGATAGTCATTAAGAATTTTTAAAAGGTTCTCGACCTGTTCAGGCTCAATTCTCCATTGAATATTTTTTAGACTACGTAATTCGTCTAGACTCTTAGCCCAGGTGAAGCTGAGCTTGGCTCGCTCCGATGAAAGTTCGGCTCGGTGCTCTTCCCAATACTCCCGTTCTTCCTCGTACCCACCAGCTGTGATTAAGTCTGCTGGCATCCAAAGCTTCTGGAGAGAATCTTCCCACTCAGCCCCTGATAGTTTGTATTGCTGTTCGAGCCGACAGAAAATGATGGATAATAGCTCCCTCTCACTCTCATGTAAATGGATCAGCAGGGATCGCCCAGATTTGGTTATGTTCACTAGTCCCCCTTCTCCAGCGTCGTGCGCAAGCCGTAGGCTTGGAGCTGTTCCCAATAGAGTTCCGCCTTTTCCCGGTTCTCTTTAGCGACGCAGCTTTTCCCTTGGACATGAACTTCCATCATGTGCGATTTAGCCTTGGACTTATTAAACCCTAATACTTTTCGGAAAACGTGCGCCACATAGGTCATGGTATTAATGTGATCATTCCAGACGATAACGCACCAGCCTTTGTCTAGTCCGAATTTTTCCTTCTGCTTAACTTTCACATCCTGATCAGGAAAAGTCGTAGCATTTCGTGTCATAGGATCAAGCACTTAGACGGGTCAGACATGCAGAAACAAGCACAGTCTTAGCTGATAATATTTTGATCACCAGAATACTCGGCGTCAAGTAGAAGGGGCTCTGCATTCGCTGCACTTTCACTGGCTGAAAGCAGGCACTGATTAAGCGTGCCAGCAGTTTGTTGAGCATAGAAACGGACAAGTCCGATATTCGTGTTACCTGTGAAAACCGTGATCAAGAGACAATCAAAATGAAGCGAAGTCATCAAAATGCTCATGTTACTACCCTCATGGTAAAGAGCCGTAAACTCTCCCTCACCTAGACGTTTAGCTAATTCCTTAGTTGCTGCAAAAGATCCTGCCGCTAGAGCACACATGATCATTAAATCCACTTGGCCTATATCCCCATTTTCAGCAAAGAGGTTTCCTCCACGATCGACCAAAGCACCCCATTGGGACTCTGATTTAACTAGAAAATCCTTGATATGGCTTTCTATCGCCATTTGATCTTCAACCGAAAGCATTCCTATACCTGTCATAATGATCCTATCAATTTCTTATTGTTTAGTAGCTTTGTTGCCTGCGGATTTGGAGTACTTCGCTAAAAGTAGTCTAGCAACCCCATTTAAAGTGTCCAGAACGCCTTCGCCCGTGTAAGCGGACGCTTCAAAGGTAAGGGATTGAGTTGCGCGGTTATTGAAGGTGAATTCAAGATATTCTAATGGGGCAGGATTTTCGATATCTCTTTTGTTATACTGAATAACATAAGGGATTTGCGCCATGCTCAGATGGTTCTCGATTAAGTTTTCTTGCAGGTTAGCAAAGGATTCTACGTTTTCTTCCATCTTGTCCCAGTGGGAGTCCACGACAAAAACGATCCCGTCCACGCCTTTCAGGACAAGCTGGCGTGTTGTATTGTAAACGGGCTGGCCAGGAACAGTGTAAAGCTGGAAGCGCGTATCGAAACCAGGTAAGGTCTGGGTACTTAAGCTTAAGAAGTCAAAGAAAAGCGTGCGGTCAGCGTCCGTAGCCAGCGAGACTAACTCACCTTTTTGGGTACTGTTAATACCCGAATGCAACTTAATTAAGTTAGTAGTCTTACCGCAAAGCGCACAGCCATAGTAGACTATTTTTAGCTGTATTTCTCTTTTAGAATAATTGATAAAGGCCATAATGAGTTACTGGATTAAATCTTTATTTGTGGCGTGTTGCTATTTCCTCTAGCACTGCCTTGATCACCTTCCTATACCACTGTGGCAAAGAGGCCTCTTTGTAAAGAAGAATGAAATAAACATCAGCCTCACGGAACAGAAAGGTGCTTACATCATCCATAGGAACATGGATTTCTTGAACCTCAGGCATACCTAAATCAACAAAAAGCTCACTTACTCTTGCTACGATTTTAGGGGCAAAAGCAGATAGGGACTTTGAAAATAGAACATCATCCACCACGGCACTTATCGGGAGACCGTCCTTACCTGTGATGACACAGCCTGAGACGCCAGGCCAGCGACGCACATGGTTCATAACGTCTGCAAATGAAATTTCTGCATTTTCGTCTAAACTTAAATACCTATTAATCGTGGGAGAAAGGCGTATCCGGGGTGACAAGAGAGGGGCACTCGACGCTGGGGATGAAAGATTGATGGATCCAACTGGCTCCATTTGTGTACTATCTTCAGTTTCAGGCTCAAGCTCAGGAGTGGCTTGATCAAACTCTTCGGGTAGAGCAGAGGGATCCGTGTAGCTCGGTACGGGGGTCACAATTTCTTGAGATTTTTCAACTATGTTAAATGAGCCGAAGCCTTTAATTTCAGGAGGCTGTGGTTGACTCTTGGGTTTACGGATGGGTCGCGTTGGAGCGTTGAGGGCATCAAACATGCCGATTTTATTAACTTCAAATGCCCCTGGGGCTGGCGCTGGCGGAGGGACTACATCATCAGGATTTACAGCCTCTTCTTGTGCTAGGCTAGAGTTTAAATCATTCCCGAGATTGGTTTCCTCTTCTCCGTAAGGGGGAAGTTCTGGTTCTGAAAGCTGCGGCTCTCCCGACTGAGCTGCGCTTTCTTCCTGAGCCATCTTACGCGCCCACTCCACTAGAGCAGGATCCATCTCTGGCTCTGAGTCAGCTGCAGCCTCTTCCGCTTGGCCGGAAACAGGGAAAGCCCATGCGTTAGCCTCTGCACTAGGCTCACTGATGGGAGTTTCCTGATGGGCTTCTTCCTGCTGGTAAGTCGCAGAGTATGCGGGTGGCGGAGGTAAAATAGGGTCGTACACGTTAGGTAATTCCACCCCAGCTTTTCTAGCTTCGACGGCGGCTAAGGCTGCTTCAGCCTCTGCTAACATGACAGGGTCGAAATCAGGCTCAACTGGAGCTTCAAAACTAGGAGCCATATACTCTGGGATGGGTGCATATTCTGGCACGGACTCTTCCATGACCAACTCAGGAATCGGTTCAGGATTCAATTCAGGAGCTGGCTCAGCCTCCACCGCAAATTGGGTATCAGCTTCGACCGCTTTCTCTTTCGCTTCTGCTTGAGCTTTTTCAAGAGCTTCTCTTGAAAAAGGGTCGACCATGTTTTTAACTGCGGCGTCCACAGGGCGTTGGTCAGATCGTAGGGCAAGGAGATGAGGAGGTATTCTCCGAAAAACTTCAGCTAATGGCAGGGAGATAGGAGTTTGAGCATAATCTGGAATGTTTTCCAAAGGTTGAACAAAGCCCGCTGGAATTGCTCCGACTAAATCAGATAAAGAAAATTCTAACTTGCCCGAAGGTAGCATACTTAACACATGGGAGAGAGGAAGGCCTATTTGCACCATAACCTCAGGATGGACTAGTAAGGTGGCATGATCAGCGACTAAAAGCTGTTCAGGAATACTATTTAAAATAATGGAAAAAGGAATATCAACGGTTCCATCTACTTCAACTGGCTCAGGGACTGCTCTAGCTGGCGCTACCGCACTAGGGAGCTGAATTTTCGTCGGGTCTGGCGCAATTTTACCCGACTCCTGCAAACCTTTGAGAGAAAGACGTTGGGTTACCCTTTTACGACCTTGCGGTAAGCCTATAAGGCCTGAAGGCGGTGACTTGGGCTTCGCCTCCTCAACGGGTGGTGACAGAGTTGGAGAAGCTTGCGGTGCAAGTACTTCTTCCTTTTTTTTACCGAAAAGACCTAAAAAGTTAGATGCCATAAATAGAGGACTGCATTCCTATTTTTTAAAATGCCCGATATAAGTATAGTTGCAACTAAAAGTTGCTCAGTTTATTTACAAAATGATTAGTTTTCTTTCTTTCCTACCCTATTTCAATCCAGAGGTTTTGCTTCTTTTTTACTTACTCCTTCATTATTTAATTTATTCTACCTGATAACTACTCTAGTATGTAGTATTGCTATCCAGTCTTTTAAACCGAATCCATGAATCTCGCTGAAATTTTACATCTTTGCCTCATCTCCAGAAAAACGGGCTGCGTTTTATTTAACCGTGAAGGCGACGAAGGTAAATTATGGCTGCAAGAGGGGCAGGTACATCATGCTGAATTCGTCACTCGCTCTGGCGAGGAAGCTGTTTATAAAATGTTAGAACTTGAGTCAGGTGAGGCTTCTCTCACTGATTTGCTCTTAGCCACTAAGCGCACTATTCACTGTAGTTGCGAACATCTCTTGATGGAGTCTGCGCGTAGAGCGGATGAAAAATTTAAGACACGCATGATCCCTCTGCCCACGATTCACAAAACCTCGAGTGCCTTAAGCCAAAGCGCACCCAAACTTATTCAGTTTAATTTACAAGGTGAACCCCTATCACATTCTTTAAAACTTTCTAAAACTACTACCGGCAGAGCGCCCCATAATGAACTCTGCTTTACCGTAGATTCCGTATCCTCTAACCACTGCGTATTTGAAGTGCGTGGACAAAAGGTATTCCTGACCGATCTCCAATCACTCAACGGCACCTTCATCAACGGGCAACGCATCAGCGAACCACAAGAACTTCATGAAGGCGATACCGTCCACCTCGGAGGTCTCGCTTTACGTTTTTATTGGATGACTAAGCCTGACATTGCTCTGGATTAAGGGGCTCGATTTGAATTTGGGATTTTTAGTTGTGATTTAATCCGCTAAGCCTTTCGACCACTTTATAAAAGATTGCTGACAGTTTTCCCAGAACAGCCTACCTTCGCTCTTTTCATGCAAGACTTACCCCCATCCCTTCAATCTCTCGGGACACAAATCAGTGCCGCCTCATCGGTAGCTGTTTTCAGTCACATGAAACCAGATGGTGACGCCTACGGCAGTGCCCTAGGGCTCGGCCTCACGCTGCGACACCTCGGCGTAAAGGTAACCATCTACAACCAAGACGGGCTCCTTGACATGTATCGATTCCTACCTGGCTCGGCACTTATTGAAAAAACTCCCAGCCTAGCACCTCTACACGACCTCATTGTGAGTCTGGATACCTCAACTGAGGAAAGGCTGGGCTCCAACTTCCTTGCTTGGGAAAAAAAAGTAGATATCAACCTTGACCATCACGTCAGCAATACCCTTTACGGTAAAATCAACCATATCAATCCCGACGTCCCTGCTACTGCCTCCCTTGTAATCGACTTAATCCAGACCTGCCAATGGCCGCTCCACGCTGACGCGGCATCCTGCCTTTTTGTCGGCCTGAGCACAGACACTGGCTCCTTCCGCTACCGTGGCACGACAGCCGCCACCTTCCGACAAGCGGCAGACTTAAGCACAGCTGGTGCTGACACTGCCGAGCTCTCCAGACTCTGCTACCAATCCATGTCACCCCAACGCTTTGCTCTCCTTCGCTTGGCTTACGAATCCCTGAAAACTGAGTGCAACCACACTTTAGCCTACTATACACTCACCCCAGAAATGTTTACCCAAACAGGAGCCAAACCAGAAGACACTGAAGGAATCGTTGAAACCTCTCTCAGTGTCAACAGCATCGAAGCTGGTGCCCTATTTGAAATCAAATCCGACGGCTCTCTCAAAGTCAGTCTGCGCTCCAAGGGTAAAATCAATATGAGCCAAATAGCTTCCTCCTTTGGTGGCGGCGGTCATCCAGGAGCTGCTGGCATTAACTTCCCCTCTGGTGCCGCCGGGCATAAAGAAAGTGTCCTAGCAGAAATTCGAGCTGCCTTAAAAAAGCTACCCTCTTAAAACTGAAAATTTAAACCATCCTTTTTTTCTAACTTTTATGGAAACTTCTATTGACGGCGTTCTCTTAGTCAACAAACCCCAAGGCTGCACTTCCCACGATGTGGTGGACTTCGTGCGGCGCCGTTTTAAATTTAAAAAAGTAGGACATTGCGGCACCCTAGACCCCATGGCTACGGGCCTCCTCATGCTCGTTATCGGTAAAGCCACCAAAGTGCAAGACCTCCTTATGGCTGAAGACAAGCAGTACCAAGGCACCCTTACCCTTGGATCTACCACTGACAGCCAAGATGCCCAAGGTGCCGTTCTCACTACCCACGAAGTCCCTCCCCTTACCGAGCAAGAATTAAGAGCCACCTTCGACTCTTTTCAGGGTGATTTCTACCAAATCCCGCCCATGGTCTCTGCCCTTAAAAAAGACGGCGTGCCCCTCTACAAACTCGCCCGGGAAGGTAAAACCGTCGAACGTGAACCCCGCTTTGTCCACGTCTTCTACTATAAGCTGCTCGACATTGCCCTTCCCAATATCCGTTTTGAAATCAAGTGCAGTAAAGGCTTCTACGTTCGCACCTACTGCCATGACATCGGAGCCAAACTGGGCTGCGGAGGACACCTCAGTCAACTAGCCAGAACGCGCTCCGGTAATTTTTTATTAGAAAAAGCCTTAAGTTGGGAGCAACTCGGCCGCTACGAACATGCTGGCGAGCTTGTTCCCCACATTCTTAGCATGGCAGAAGTGTCCCAAATACGGCGCCAATAAAAGGTGTGTGCCGTTCAGTAACACTAGCAACAAACCTCCTTCATGTTCGCCTACCAAAGCCTGAGCGAAGCCTCTCAAAAAGCGGAAATTAGAGAGTTGGCTTTAGGCTTTTTCGATGGCCTACACCTTGGCCACCGTGAAGTTATTCTAGGCCAAAGGACTCCGCAGGACTTAACCCATTCAGCTGTTCTTAGTTTTCAGCAACACCCCCAATCTATCCTTTTTAAAGACGCTCCAATTAAACTTATCACAGGATTACCTCATAAACAAAAAATCCTGCATCAGTGGGGCATGCGTCATTTGATCCTTCTACCCTTTAATTTAGAGCTCGCCAAGACCTCCGCTGAAACCTTTCTGCAAGAAATAGGTGATGCGCTTCCCGGACTTACTAAAATTCGCATCGGCCAAAATTTTCGTTTCGGAAACCAACGCCAAGGTAATCCTGAATTAATTCAAAAATGGGCTCAGCCCTTAAACATTGAAGTATTCATTGTCACTTCGCTCCAGCAAGATAACCAACCCATCAGCAGCAGTCGCATTCGCAGACTTCTATCAGAAAGAAGTTTCGACTTAGCTCAGAATCTCTTAGGCCGCCCTTACAGTATTTTAGGACAAGTTGTCGAAGGAGAAAAATTAGGACGTCAACTAGGATTCCCTACCCTTAACCTCAGCACCGAAGATGGCCTACTCGTGCCCCACGGTGTGTATGCGGGTAAGGCACACTGTGCAGATGGTAAATCCTACACTGCTGCCATTAACATCGGACAACGGCCAACCGTGGCCGATCAAGCTCGCACAACAATTGAGGCTCACCTTCTTAACTTCTCAGGGGATCTTTATGGACAAGAAGTGGAGTTAGAATTTATTCGCTTTATCCGCAATGAAATAAAATTCTCGAATGTTTTGGAATTACAAAAGCAATTAATCCAAGATATTCAATCGCTATCTTCCTAGCACTCACACCTAGCGCGTAGGAATAGGTATATATCACCCTAAACGTTTCCACGTCCTACAAGGGAACCCATAGGACGCAGAGAGCCTAGAAGAGTATGGTTGATAGCACGACGATTTGGCATCGCCGTCTCAACTAGAACTCAGAACTTAAAAATAGTCCCGCTCTAGCGAGCTTACTTACCTGTCGCAACCGCAGGCACCGCAGCTATGTTGTAGGGTTCTCCATCAGGACGAAGAATTCGCACCGTAACAAAGATTAACATATTCTTCTTAATTGCTTGCTCCGCTTTACTGCGGAAGAGGCGGCCTACGATTGGGATATCCCCTAAGATAGGCACTTTATCATCCACCGTAGAAATGTCTTCCCGTATTAATCCGCCCAAGACCATCGTATAACCATCTTGGATTTCTAGTTGCGCGTTATCAACTGTACGCGTGGTGAAGACAGGCTGGTTAATAACGTTGGGTGTTATTAGCGTGTTATCTCCCCCGCGATTAAGCGCACTGATAGGAGAGCCGTAGTTGATAAATCCGTCAAACTCGGTAATCTCTGGCTTCAACGTCAAAAAGACCCGTTGACGATCAACCGTAATTCTCGGCTGGACAACCATGCTTACCCCAACATTACGTGCTACAAACTCGCTTGGCCATGTTGGAATAACTAACGTAGTGAAAGCGTTTCCAGAGACCGAAACCGTAGCGTCGGCTTGTTCAAACGTTGACGGGTAAAAAAACTGCCGAGCGACTAGAATATTAGCTTGCTGGCCATCATTTACTAATACGGCGGGAGCCGTCATTAAGTCTGTGCTTGTCTTTTGGCTTAAAGCTTCCATAAGAGCACGAAAGGCATTTCCGTCGATGGCTCCACTAATACCAAGTCGATTAGGAACTGCATTGGCTATTCGTGGATTAGTAGCGGAATCAATGCCTTCTCTTTGCGTGATGAACGCATTAAGTCCATCAGCTGGTTTTACGCCTTTTGCACCTAAAAGTGCTGTCCCCGTGCTTACAGCACCGCCTGCTATTTGAGTGCCACTGACACCTAACGGATAGGAACCTGCCAGATTATAATTAAAGGCTAGAGAATCTAAATCTGTTTGGTTAATCTCAATCAGTTTGGTTTCAACTCTAACAAGTAATGTTTCACCTTGGTCGATCGTAACCAGTTCCTCGACTAGATCAACTTGGTCTTGCGTATTCTTTATAGTTAGAGTTCCTGTAGCCCGATTATAAATGGCCGCCGAGCCACTTGGAAACTGCACTCCGCGGTCAACTAAACTTTTACGGATAGGATCCTCTGTTCTTGTATCAGTAGCCGCTGTGCGTGGACGCCGGGCTCTGGCACCTCCTGCGGGAGCGTCAGCAGTTCCTACATTCACCGCGTCAAAAAAAGTGTCTCTGACAGGGAACTCTCTCGTAATCATGACAGCATCATCGCCGTCACTGAGTGGTACAATAAAAACTGCGAATTCTTCCACCTTGTATTTAACCCCTGCTATGTTGCAGATGTAACGTAAGACCTCACCCGCTGGCACATTATTTAAACGCAAACTAAAGGGCTTCGCATCCGCCCGTGCTTTTTCATTCTTAATAATAAAACTGATACCAGCTCCTGAATCATCAGCCGCTCTCGTCTTGGCCGTTAAAAATTGAGCGGCATCATCAATCGTGGCATTTTCAAAATTGACTTCGTTAATGATGAGGGATTGTAATTTCTGGCTAACTTGGAAGTTTAACTTGCCTTTAATTGGAATAGCTTCTACTTGGGTGCCGGGAAGCTTTGTATCTACCGCATAAATTTCGCTCCAACCTTCTCTTGTTTTGGTAAGCGCTTCTTGACGACTTGATTTCTGAGCAATATTAAGGCTTTTGCCCATCTTCTTATAGAGTTTTTCTTGTTCTACCGCAGCGACTTTGTTATAGGGATCTAAGGCCAAGGCTTGCTCTAACTCCTTTTCTGCTAAATCGTACTGACCTGTTGCGGTTAGCTTTTGAGACAATGCTATGTGGTCTTCCACTTTTTTAAGACTTGAAATAAATTTGGCGTCAACGGCTGGGCTTTCAGGTGCATCCCCTTTTTTGATTCCTAAGACTTTGTTGCAGTTAGCCAGAAGATTACTTGCCTCTTGGCTTGGTCGATACTTAATGGAGGATTGAGCCAACTTCCTTGCTTCGAAATAATCTTTTTCACCAAATTTTTTAAGCGCCGCCTTATACTCCAGAGTTGCCATTATAGTGGCGGCTTTCTGATAGACAGGAACTCCCTCACCCGTGTTAGGAATAACTTCCAAAATACCAAGAACTACTTTTCTAGCTTCTTCTTCTTTACCTGAACCAGCCATTTGTTGAGCTTCATCCAACTCTTTCAAAGCTCTCAGAACAAGCTCTTGCCTTCTTAGTACTTCTTTTTGAATAATAGAATCAGATTCTGTTTGGGCAAACATATCTGTTGTGCTTGTTGCACAAACAAGACCTATTAATAGCACGCACTTAAGATTCATTTTTAAAGATTTCATCATCATTAATGGTAAATTCATAATATGCTCCGCTTACTTTGCCTGTTCCTGTGGCAACACCGTCACCTCAAACGATTCACGTTCGCCCTCAGTTAAAAATTCTGGAGTGCCATCAGGTCTCATCATGCGTGCCGTGACCAGCATGATTAAATTACGTTTAATGGACTTATCCACCTTACTGCGGAACAATCTTCCCACGAGAGGAATGTCACCCAAGATAGGCACTTTGTCATCAATCTGTTGCTTGTCTTCGCGGATAAATCCGCCCATTACCACAGTGCGACCATCAATAACTTGCAGCTTGGTTTCCGCTCTACGTATCGAGAAAACAGGTGCTAAAGCAACACCTTCAGCTACTCTTGTAGCCTCATCAGGAGCATCAATGTCTTGGCTAAGCTGATTCACATCATTACCATAATTGATAAAGCCCTGAAACTCAGTGACCTCTGGCTTTAACTCCAGATCAATGCGTCTATCTGATGTGGCTGTGGCCTTGACTTCTAATGTTACGCCTACATCACGTGTTTCAAATGAAGAAGGATTTCCAGGTACCGCAAAAGCTGGAGGTGGTGGATCCCCTGCTCCTTGCACAATTTTAGGAGCGTCATACTCCGTGGGATAAATCAATTCTCGCGCTATTCTAATTTTTGATTTTTGACCATTGATCAGGGTTAGCTTGGGTGCCGACATCAAGTCAGAACCTAAAGTCGATTCTAATGCTGTAATTAGAAGCCTCGCACCGCTACCGCCGATAATACCACTCACCCCAATCTGATTTGCCGCACGGTTTTGACCTATGCCTAAAATGCCGTCTAAGGAATTGGGAGACAAGCTTCCAGACGTTCTTAATGCTGTGCTGGAACTTATATTGGCTATATTCTGAAATTCAACCTCACCAAATCCAGCGTCAGGCGCAATTCCATTGTTAGGCGTAATTCCTGGATTAAGTTTTGTCGTGTTATTAGGAAGCAATCCAAAAGCCTCAGGCAGACCCGCAATGCTGGGTATGGCAGGACCGTTGACGCGGAAGTTGGAAGTAAGCTCCTTGAGCTTATCATCTGAAAATTCGATAAACTTGGTTTCAACTTCAATTTGCTTCGTTTGATTCACTTCACGGGACAAAAGCTGATCGATCAAATTAAGTTGTTCGAGGGTGTTTTTAACCACCATTTTAGCAGTCCGAGGCAAGTAAGCTGCACTGGCACCACTGGCAAACTTTACACCCTTCTTTTCCAATTCTTCTTTAACTGGAACCGTAGCAATTTCTACCGTCCTTGTCGTAAAATCACCTTTAGCCGTATTCGTTTCTTTAACAGAGTTCGGGAAAAATGTTGGCGGCACAGAGAAGTTTTTAATCAAGAAAACATCGCTTGTCTCGTTACTGGGGAAGAGATAAACCGCATATTGATCGACCTTATATTGGAGATTGGTCAATGACTTGATGAAATTCAGGACTTCAATCAAGGGAACATCTTTCAGGCTTAAGGTCAAAGCCCGGGAAGCAACGGGGGCTGGTGCGGCGGCTGGTTCACTACCTCTAACGGGTGTTGACACAGCGGCCACGGTAGATTCAGCCTTTAGAACAAAGTTAATTCCTTTCTTCTCAGGATCTAGTGCTTTGCTTTGTTCTTCGAGGAACTTAACGGCGTCAGCTATGTCAACTTCACTAAAATTCAATTCCGGAATGCGAATCGCTTCTAATTTATCTAGGATTTTTAGCGAACCTGCATCTTGATTCGTCTGTCCAGATGTCGCCACTTCCATCGGCTTACGGATGGCAGGAGTCGTCGCCCAATCTCTAGTCACGTCGTTCAAAGCATTCTCGCGCCGGGCGTCGCGCCGCATTGTCGATGCTTTGTATTTTAATTTCTCTACTTTTTCAATCCTCTTGCGAGCGTTGTCATTATACGGATCAATCGAAACGATTTCTTTATAACGGCCAATCGCACGTTGATACTGTCCCGTCTGCATGAAGGCATCACCCTCAAACATGAGCTTTTGAATAGTCCCTACCTTTTCTTGGAGCTCCGGGGTTACGGCTGCATTATTATCAAACTTTTCACTTAAACTTTTAGTCAGGGGCTTCAAACGTAATAGTGTTTGTTGATAAGAAACATTAGAAGGATCAAGGGCTAATGCTTCCTCGATGGAGGCTCTCGCAGCAGCATAGTCTTTAGCTGTTTCTGCAATTGCTGCATTTTGTGCAAGCACCGTAGCTACGCCTCGGCGTGCCAATAAATTTGTTTCTCTGAAAACGGGTTCTTGTTCCGTAGAATCCATAACTGACTTAAAACGATCCCGTGCCGACTTTAACTCACCTGCCGCCAGCAGCTTTGAGGCTTCCTCGATTTGCTTGTTGTAGAGTAGCGACTTTTCCAGACGTTTGATCGATTCTGTATCTACATTTCTACCTTCGGCCACCGTCATAGCGGCGTCTTGGGCAATTAGCTCCATCGCCATAATCATGAACATGATTATGGCTAAAAAAAGTCCCCAATAATTCGCTTTAATTGTAATAAGTGATTTCATGATATTTCCTAAGCGTTTTTTATGTATAATGCAGTAAAATGGTAGGTCAAGGAGATAATGTTGATACGTTTGCGCCTAACATGGGCACTTTGATTAATTTTTGGGGATCGTTTTCTCCTGCTGGCCGTATCACTGCACCTTCTGGTCCAGCTTTGACCAGTTGGTATTCTGTCCCCAAAATCTTAAAATTATCCCCTCGTTTAACCGTAGAAGGTTCCACTTTAACCTCTGGTATTTGGAGAACTAGATCTACCGTGCTTTCATCCGACTCCTGAGTCTTGCGTAAAACTAGAGTTAACGTTTCATTTAATTTTAAAAAGGTCACTTCAAGTTCAGAAACATCAATAACTTCTTTAGAGTTAGTTTTTTCATTAAATTTCTCAACTTCCTTTTTTTGATATTTGCCGATGCGATAACCCTCGATAATATCGTTTTCTTTGAGCAGTCTAGACTTACCTTTAAAAGATAACTGATAAGAAAAAATATTCTCTGCTCCTTGGGTTAGCCCTCGGAACTCCAAGCTAAAGGGTATGGCCGTAAACTTTTTAACCCGCAACTTTGTGATGATGGGTGGACGACTTAATTTATCCGTTGGATCAGTTAATCCTTGATATTCCTCTAGGTTAGAGAAGCCGTCCACATCAGGATCCGCATCACGCACGGACATGTCATCAATCCCTAAACCGTATCTTAAAAGCCACAGCGGCGTGATGCCTACTCCTGGAAGCTCCTTTGTTTTATCGACGGGTTCAATTTTTCCATTAGCAGGATAATAACCTATCATACGGGAAATAAAAACAGGCTGATTTTCACCTGGCTTTGTCACGACAACGGGCTTAGAAAAACGTTCCATCAAAGCCGCCAATGGAGTAAGTTCAAGCTTAGCCGCTGACTTGCCCGCAGCAGCAGCAGCCGACTCACCCGTAGTTGGCAGGGTAAAGGCTAAGGCGACAGCTCCTAAGCCACAAATGATTAAGGCTCCGGCTAGGATCTTCTGCTCAAGTTGCAATTGCGTATTTTTCATAGTGGCAAAGGCTTAGGTTTTTTTCGGGACAACCTGAGATTTTGTTGGCGGCAAGAAATCAATGAGGTCAACCCTCAGGCGGACTGTGACCAATTCCTGTCCCACCACTGGGATTAATACTTTAGTTGTGGGCTTAGCCTCTGCGCCGCTGGTAGTGGCCTCAGCACTAGCCGCATCCATTACCTCAGAGCGTTTTGGCACCGTGGTCTTTTCATTTTCTAAAACAAGATTTTTTGTAACAAATAAGAAGGGCGAAGAACCTAACGTATTTAAGAGGGTAACTAAAGACTGCGGCGAGGCTTTGAAAACAATCTCAAAAGGTATGACACGGTAAACACCATTAGGCTCTGTGACGACACGAGCTTCTACGGCCTCCTCATTTCCTGAGCTAGAGGTTCTTGATGTAGTAGAACGAGATTCAGCTTCCTTATTCTCCACCATAGCTCGGCGAACTAAGAGAAGCTCCTGCGCTCCAGATTGAATCAATGCCTTAGAAAATTCTTGGACTGCCATCAGTTGCACTCCGAGATCTAAGGTATGCTCTAGACGTGGGGCCGCTAAGACGTAGCTGCTAAAACCGAAATTAAAATCGTCTGGGATTTTGACTTTTTTATCCTCAGCCATTTTACGAAGAGCGTTGCGTTTTTCTTCAAATAGTTTTTTCCATTCGTCCGGGCCAAGGCCCTTCATCAGCCCAGCGTCATCGACCGTGCGAACATCCTTAAATAGAGCCATTCTTTGCTGAATACTGGGCTCCATACCTTCACTTAAGGTAGCTAATTCTTTTGCTTGTTCATCTAAAGTTTTTTTATTCTGTGCGCTCGGAAATATACCCTTTTTCTCTAGCGCCATGAGCTGACCTTGAATAGCCGCTTTTTCATTTATCTTAGAAGATAAAAGCTGGGCTGACCAAAACCATGCACCCCCGCCTAGCAGTCCGATGACTACTAAGGCAATGATGGAAACGAGCAGGTGTTTAGGTAGCTCTTTCATGGAAGTAAATCTGGTTTGTTCTCAGCCTTGAAAACGGCCTTAATATAAAACTGGAGCGCAATTTGTGCGTCGTTATTGTCGGAACTTTCGCGCGAAATAATTTCCACTTTTTCAAAAAGCTTACTGTCTTCGAGCGATCTCCGAAAATCATTAAGTAAGCTAAATGGCTGTGAGGCTTCGTAAAAGCCGCGCAGATTTAATTCAAATGTATCCTGCTGCACAATGACCGCTTTTTCGCCTGGCTTTGGCCGCAGTGCCTTAGCTTGACTAGGGGTAGGCTTACCCTTAATTGGTGCGGCAACTTGACTCATGGCTAGAAAATCTACTGGCTTGCCATTAGCAGTAATGTCTAACTGTGTGACCCACAGCCCCGTGTAAAGCGTTGAGCTTTTTATCACTTGTTCTAAGAGTGAGGGCCAATAGTCACGCTGATTTAAAACCCGGAGAACAGCTCCCGTGCGCTGGCCCTCTTTAGACACTGTTTTTGATGATTTTTCTATGGCCGCAGTTAACGCCTCTTTATTAGAAAGATCCTGCTTCATTTGATCGGCTTCGGAACTGACAACGGCTAGCTTAATGAAATGGGCTCCAACTGCTAAAGCAAATAATAAAAACCAAACGAAGACAGCTCCGATCAGGTACGGCATCTGCCCTTTCTTTTTTAGTTTTTCAGCAGCAGATGTTGGAACGAGATTAATCTCCATCGGCACGTCATCCATGACCCTTAACCCTAGACCACTGACTGCGCCTAAAAGATAGGCTTCAGCCGCCAGCTTGTTGCGGTCTATGCTTGGCGCAATACCCATATTTTTAAAGGGGTTAAAGAGCTCTACGTGGGTATTTAATTTTTCTTTAAAAAATAAATCAGCATATGGCATCGCAGCAGCACCGCCAGCTAACAGGATTATTTTCGGAGCCGTGCCAGATTGTTGGTTTCGGTAGAAGCTAATCGAGCGGCTTATTTCAGCATGTAACCTAGAAAAGACGCTACGAGCTATTTTTGAGATGCGAGCTGCCGCTTGATCCTCAGGATCAGCATAAGCTCCACCTAAGCCCACGAAACCTTTTCCTTTTTTTAGCAGCTCAGCAGCGATATATGGCTCTTGAAATTCGTTAGAAATATTCTGAGAGATCATGTGCCCACCAATCGGTATAATGCGACAAAATACCTTACTACCCTCAATGAATACTAAGCTCGTACTTTTAGCTCCGATATCAATAATGAGAGCGCACTCCGTGTTGTCGGCATAGTTGTAGCGATAGGCGTTCACTAAAGCTAGAGGCGCTACATCGACTTTAGTCAGCGAGAGCTGCTGCATGCTAAAAGCTAAGCTGGCCTGCTCAATTAAATCACTTTTAACCGCCACGATGACTGCTTCCGTATCTTTAGCTCCTTTGCCACCTAGTAGCTGATAATCCCAGACAACTTCGTTGATGGGGAAGGGAACATTTTGCTGCGCTTCAAACACCACCATCTGATCGATTTGATCTGGTGCTACGGGTGGTAATTTTACAAAACGAGTGAAAACAAACTGACCTGAAATGGAGCAAAAAGCTTGTTCTGACTTGATACCTTTTTCCGCTAAAACTCGGTGCAAGGTTTCCGTGATAAACGGATAGCGATCCTGCTCTTTATTAGGATCAAGACCCATGTCCGTAATGGAATAGTCCAGAAGCGTTAGGGAGCCTTGTGAATATTGGAAGACCCCAAGCTTTAATGTGCTGGAGCCCAGGTCGATGGCTACGAATTTATTAGGTGAGGCCACGAGGAGCGATCCGTAATTAATTTTTAGGTTTAGACTGATTTACCTTGCGGACTAACGAGAGCCAGAAGGGAGAATCGGTGAGAGGAACTAAAACACTAGGCACTTGAAGACCCGAAGAATGCCAGTTGTCTTCAGAACCCTTCTTAAAGTCTAGCTGAGCTGCACTTCTGCCGTTCACTAAAATGTCCACATGCACATTACTATCTTTCACATCTTTACCCTTTTTTCCACCGTATCGTAGAGCTGAGCCAGGTGATAGGTAAGCATACGCATAGTGCTCTTTACCCTCAGGGACATTGATAAATGTTTGTTCGCACACCAAGGTGACAAAATCGTCCTCTTTCATGAAGTCGATACCTTCCATGAATATCTTAACTTGTAATTCTTCGGTCAACTCTTCGTTTGTGCTGAATTTAACCTCAATTTGATACCAATCTTTTTCTAAAGTCTTATTACCGCCGCCTGCGAGCACTTCTTTAGGATAATTTACCGTCTCTAATTTAATTTCAATAATCTTAACAGGCTCTTTGTCAGCAGCGTAAGTGGCTGAACTTGAACAAAGTGTGCTAAATGCTAACAAGGCGATAGCTGAAAAGGTGAACTTCATTGAGTGAGTAAACACTTCTGCGTCATTTGCGTCAATTGTTTTTACTCAAATCTGCATAATATTGCGTTAAATACGTTCCTGCCTAACTTCGTCTTAACCGTAGGACAGGTTAGGCCCTAACCATCTTTCAACTTCCGCTACGTCCATACCTTTACGTTGGGCGTATTCCTCGACTTGATCTTTTTGAATTTTCCCAACGGCAAAATACTTAGCCTCAGGATGAGTAAAATACAGGCCACAAACCGAGCTGGCTGGGGTCATTGAGCACTGCTCGGTTAACTCAATCCCAGTTCGGCTCGTAATGTCTAATAACTTAAACAGCTTCGGCTTTTCCGTATGATCTGGGCAAGCTGGGTAACCGGGCGCTGGGCGAATCCCGCGATATTTCTCCTTAATCAAATCATCAGGCGTCAAGTTTTCCTCTTTACCGAACCCAAAAATATCACGCACTTGCTTATGCATATACTCCGCAAAGGCCTCTGCTAAACGATCCGCCAAGGCCTTAGCCATAATGGAACCGTAATCATCATGATCCGCCTCAAAACGCTGCACCACTTCATCTAAGCCATTCCCAGCCGTTACCGCAAAAGCTCCCAGATAATCTTGCCGACCACTTCCCTTAGGTGCTACGAAATCGGCTAAGGCAAAATTAGGTTTCCCTCCCGACTTGTCCATCTGTTGGCGCAAGGTGCAAATCGTTCCTAACACTTTATTACGTGACTCGTCTGAATAACACTCGATATCATCCCCCACCGCATGTGCAGGTAAGATGGCGATCATGCCACGGGGCTTGAGCCACTTCTCCTTGACTAACCTCTGCATTAACTCTTGGGAATCTTTCCATAATATCTTAGCTGATTCACCCACGACCTCATCCTCCAATATTTGCGGGTAACGTCCTCTCAACTCCCAAGCATGGAAAAACGGTGACCAATCTATATAAGGTAAAAGCGTTTCCACCTCGACCTCAACATTACGAATCCCCGTCCACTCTGGATGGGCTATCTCTACCGTGCTCCAGTCACAGACAGGCTTACGCTTACGTGCCTCCACTAAACTGACAAGTTTTTGCTCTGTTTTCTGCTTCTCGTACAGCTCACGCATTTCTTTTTGTTTAATAAGAAGCTCTGCCTGAAACTGATCTTTAGTTTCGGGATTGAGTAATTGACTCATTACCCCCACCACGCGAGAAGCATCCGTCACGTGAGCCGTTACTCCAGAATATTTAGGCGCTATTTTTATCGCCGTGTGCGCCGCACTCGTTGTGGCTCCCCCGATGAGTAAAGGCGTCTTTAATCCCCGCCGCTCCATCTCTTGTGCATTATACGTCATCTCGTCTAGGGACGGCGTGATCAACCCACTTAGCCCGATGACATCCGCACCTATTTCCGCTGCTTTGTCTAAAATTTTATCACAAGAAACCATCACCCCTAAGTCGATCACCTCATAATTATTACAAGCCAGCACCACGCCGACAATATTCTTGCCGATGTCATGCACGTCCCCTTTGACTGTAGCGATTAAAAATTTCCCCTGCGCTTGCCTCGCTCCCGAACGCGCTTTTTCCTCTTCCATAAACGGCGTGAGATAAGCCACTGCTTTTTTCATGACTCGCGCACTTTTCACCACCTGAGGCAAAAACATTTTTCCTGCTCCAAATAGATCTCCCACCACTTTCATTCCGTCCATCAACGGTCCTTCAATCACCAACAAAGGCCGCCCCAGCTTAGTCCGAGCCTCCTCCGCATCCTCATCAATAAAATCCGTAATGCCCTTAACTAAGGCATGCTCTAAGCGCTTCTCCACCGTTTCACGCCTCCATAAGACATCCTCTTTTTCCTTAGCTACCCCAGAACCCTTCACCGTTTCTGCATAATCCACTAGACGTTCGGTCGAGTCCGCACGCCGGTTGAGCAACACATCCTCCACCCGCTCTTTTAAATCAGGCTTAATCTGCTCATAAATCGCTAACATCCCAGCATTCACAATACCCATGTCTAACCCAGCACCAATTGCATGATAAAGAAAAGCCGAGTGCATCGCCTCTCTCACCACATTATTTCCACGAAACGAGAAAGAGATATTACTAATCCCCCCACTGACCTTAGCACCAGGAAGGTTCTCCTTAATCCAACGAGTGGCATCAATAAAATCCACCCCGTAATTATTATGTTCCTCAATCCCCGTAGCCACGGTCAACACGTTCGGGTCAAAAATAATATCCTCCGCTGGGAAGCCGACCTTTTCCGTTAATAAAAGATAAGCTCGCCGACAAATAGCCTTCTTCTTTTCTAAGGTGTCCGCCTGCCCATTTTCATCAAACGCCATTACGACCACCGCCGCACCATAACGCCGCACCAATTTTGCATAACGTAGAAATGGTTCTTCACCTTCTTTTAGCGAAATGGAATTCACGATCCCCTTCCCCTGCATACACTTCAACCCCGCTTCAATCACAGACCATTTAGAGCTATCTATCATGATCGGCACCCGGGCAATATCGGATTCCGCCGTAATCAAATTCATAAACCGCGTCATGGCCGCTTCCGAATCCAGCAGCCCCTCATCAAAATTAATATCAATTACCTGCGCCCCGTTCTCCACCTGTTGCTTCGCTACGGCCAGCCCTGACTCGTAATCTCCCGCCTTGATCAACTGAGCAAACTTGGGCGAGCCCGTCACATTCGTGCGCTCTCCCACGTTAATAAAATTTGTCTCTGGCCGCACCGTCAACGCATCAAGACCACTCAACCTCAACCACGGCTCAACGTGCGGCAACGGCCGCGGCGGGCAGCCCTTAACAATTTCTGCTAATGACTTAATGTGATCGGGCGTTGTTCCACAACAACCTCCCAAAATATTCAACCACCCATTTTCCGCCCAGTCTCGTAACTGCGGCGCTAGACTTTCTGGGGTCTCTGGGAAACCCGTCGGCGAAAGTGGATCTGGCAAACCTGCATTGGGATGCGCACTCACATAAATCGGAACTAATCTCGAAAGTTCATCCACCAATCCCCTCATCTCCTTCGGACCTAAGGCACAGTTCATCCCAACGGAAATTAAGGGAACATGCGAAATAGAATTCCAGAAGGCCTCCACTGTTTGACCTGTTACACCACGATCACTCCCCGCCTGAATAAATGTAACCGATGCCATTAAAGGCAAACGATAGCCCAGCTCATCAAACAACTTTTCAATCGCAAAAAAAGCTGCCTTGGCGTTCAGCGTATCAAAAATAGTCTCTACAAAAAGAATATCTGCACCTCCATCAACCAGCCCACGAGCTTGGTCATAATAGGCTGGCACTAATTCATCCCACACCACTCCACGCGCCCCAGAATCATTCACATCTGTGGACATGGAAGCGGTGCGCGTTGTCGGGCCGATCGAGCCAGCCACGAAACGCGGACCCGCACCCCCACGGCCGATAAAGGCATCCACCGCTCGCCGTGCGGCAGAAGCTCCACCTTTAGCTATTTCATAGGCATAGTCCTGCAAGTCATAATCCGCTAAAGAGACCGCCTGTGCATTAAAGGTATTCGTTTCCAGAATATCCGCACCAGCCTCTAGATACTGCCGGTGAATCTCCTCAATATGATGAGGCTGAGTTATGTTAAGCAGATCTCCTAGACCTTTAACATCCTTAGGCCAATCCTTAAACTGCTCGCCACGATAAGCCGCCTCATCAAGCTTTAATTGCTGCGTCATCGTGCCCATAGCTCCGTCCAGAATAAGAATCCTCTGCTGAAGCAGTTCAACTAAAGCCTTTGATTTGGCATCGACGTGAAACAAAGTTTTCATGAACATATCTGTCTATCATGATATATCGATATATGCAGATAGCAAAACATTTTATAAGGGGGCAAAATACGCAATAAGGATTTTTTTAAATTCCTATTGCCACGAGATAAAGTCTATGCTTTTATTTTCAGCCTTCTCGATGACCCTATCGTCTAGAGGCCTAGGACACGTCCCTTTCACGGATGCGACACGGGTTCAAATCCCGTTAGGGTCACCATTTTTTTACTTGGGGTCATAGCTCAGTTGGTAGAGCACCACAATGGCATTGTGGGGGTCTGGGGTTCGAATCCCCATGGCTCCACCAAGTATCTGACACCGCAGTTGAGTAATTCTACTTTTTTCGTTCCTCTCTTCAAAATAATAATGCACTCCCGCACCCTGTTGCTTATCTCTTGCAGGACGCCACCGTTCCGCTAGGGTTGCATCAATGAAGAATTACTTTTATGGAACCTTGCTTATTGCCTTGCTTGTTCTCACGGCCTGTCAACCTCCCCAACAAGGCCTAGATGCAGAAGACGAGCGGAATCCTTACTTTCGCAAAGGCTCTAAACTAGCCGCAGACGGCAACTTCCATGGAGCCATCTCTGAATACGAAAAAGCTCTTCAATCCAATCCTAACGTGCAAAAAGCTTACATGGAAATCGGAATTCTCTATGCCGATAAATTGAATGATCCCGTCAGCGCAGCCTACCATTTCCAAAAATACATCGACGCACGTCCTGATGCTCCGAACCTATCTCAAGCGCAAACTTATTTAGAAAAAGCTAAAATTGATTTTGCTCTCACCCTACCGAACTCTTCTACCCAGAACGCCCAAGCTTTCGCCCAAATGAATAAGGAAAATGTTGAACTCAAACAAGCCCTCACCCTCACTCAAGACAGCCTAGCTCGTAAAGAAGAAGAAATCGCTAAACTAAGAACGGGTAACACTTCGACAACCATCATTGACACGACACCCGGCCTCGTATCGACATCTACCACTTCCTCCACTGAAAATTATAAACCTGCCGTTGTTTCCCATAACGCATCATCCCCAGCAACAGTTAGCACCACTATCCCAGTGGCTACGCCCGTAGAAATGAACGGTACTGAGCGCATTCACGTTATTCAATCTGGTGATAACCTATGGAAAATCGCTAAACAATATTATCCCGACAACATCAATGGCGGCATCGAAAAAATCAAACAAGCTAATCCCGTTGCCACCGCCAGTGTCCAAGCTCTTAAACTTGGTCAAAAATTAATCATTCCCTAATTTTAATTATAACCCGCACCACACCATGACTAAGCGCAAAGAACTAGCTCAAGATTTACTCACCCCAAACGAAAACGCTTCGCTCGAAGACATCAACCACGAACTCAGAGAACAACAAGACCGCCTTCTTGACCTCAAGCGTCAGCAAGACGAAATCGAACGCCGCAAACGCGAACTAGAAGAACTCAACAAAAAACGTAATGAGTTAAACGCAGGTAAGAAGATGATGCGTGAAAAGCTTGCGCGCGCCATTACCGTGCTAGAACGTGCCGAGTATGAAGCGCGCAAAGAGATCGAACAAATTCAAGTTACCCGCCAATCTTTTTCTGAACATTTGGCTTTAGTTGAAAGTATCGAACCTAGCCAATGGACTCCTTCAAATATGGATGACGAGCTAACCCGTTCTCTCAGCCAAATAGACCATGCCCGCGCCATCTACAACCAATCTCGCGCTAAGATTGACGCCCTCAACGGCCAAGATATTGACCTAGACGCTGCTAGTCGCTTCAACGAGGCGGAAGCTGAGCTTGAAGAAGAAAACGTGGTGGACACTTCCTTTACAGAACTAGCACGCCGGGGCTTCGCCTTTACTCTGCCGTTGATTATCTTCCTCGCCGTTCTCTTCCTCATCTACTACACCCGCACAGGGGTTTAGTTCCTGTGCTGGCAGGTCAGAGGTGTAAGACATAAGACTTGTCAGCAATCTTTTGAATGTCGTCTGGTAAGTCACAAGAGCGCTTCCAGAATTTTCGGGATGTTTAGTGCCTCACAAGTGAATGCAATGGTCATTCTTTAGGTCATTTAGTGCCTCTGCCGCAAAAGAGTCGAACCTTCCAGCCTGAGCGTCTTCCACCATTTCCTTGTCCCACATTTCATTCTCGTAGTCTTTAAGTCAGCCTCTAAAGTTACTGTATTGGTCTGGTGATAAACGCATTATCGCCATTTCAATCTCTTCAACTGCACTCACATGTTTTATCTTCCACTTAATCAGCCTATCTCAAGACTTATCTTATTAAACCTCCCAAGCTCGCATTGCGCCAAGTAGCATGGCACCAAGTGTCGGGAACTTACCCCGACCCTTCCTTGTATTCTATCTTAAGGCTAATTTTCCTAGCATTCTTAACAACAGACCAACCATCTGGTTGATTGAGCAAATGAAAACCATTGGCATTTTTGAAGCTAAAACTCATTTTCCCAGTTTGTGCCAAGAAGTTGCACGATCTCAGAACCCTATACTTGTCCAAAAACGCGGACAGCCTTTAGTGATCATCTCTCCCGTCAATCCCAAGACGGGTCAAGTGAGAGAAGATATTTATGAGGCTTGGAAAGGTTGGAAGGGAAAAGAGGATACAGCGGATTTTCTAGAAGTCTGGAAAGAGCGAACCTTATTAAAACCCATAACCTGCCTAGAAGAGTGATGCACTACATTCTAGACACCTCCGTCTATTCACAACCTCTGCGCCGCAGTCCGGTAGAAGCCGCCCTCTTGCACTGGCGGGACGCTGGTGATAATGCTTGCTGCATATCCATCGTGACAGCGGCTGAACTAGACTATGGACTTGTCGCAGAAAATCGGGAAGAACGCTGGGCTAAATATCGCGCATTATTAGAAGATCGACTGACAATTTTGGAAACAACTCAGGAAGTATGGAGAGAGTTCGCACGAAGAAAAACACGGCAGCACCGCCTAGGCCACGTTGTGGCTGATCTGGATCTACTCATAGCGGCTACCGCAATCGTCCATGGCCTTACCGTAGCCACACTGAATATCAATGACTTCGCCCGCATTGAAGGCGTAGCTTGGGAGGATTGGTCTTGTTAAATAGAGGTGCTGACCAGCATTAAAAGTAAAACGGGAATTTCCTCATACGACTTATAAGACCTCTAGGTTCTATGCCTGACCTACCGCCTTACGGAACGACCTGCACGTTTCGGAAAACTATTTTCCCGCGCTGGCCTCTTGGAACCACCCTCACGTTTAGCAAAATCTGGGCGACTAGGTCTACCCGGACGCTTAGAGCTAGACGCTCCCCGCTCTGCTCGCGAACTGAAACTAGCCCCCGTCCGACCAGATTTTTGCACGCGCTCCGAACTCGTCCTTTCCTTACGTGGACCTGACTTAAAGGCTGCTGCTGGACGCCCAGTGCCCCTAGCGGCAATGCGTTCAGGACGGGCGGAGCGCGGCTTTTCCCTACTTACACTACGATTATGCGAAATCGGCTCTCTACGATCTCCACGCGGTGAAGAAACGGAGGCTCCACTGCGAACCGTGCGAGGGGCAGCGGAAAATCTATCTCGACTTACTCCACGCACAGGAGAACTGCTTCGATTGGAAAAGGCTGGGCGTTCGCCACGTTCCTTGCGCTCTGGTTCTGCCTCAGGGGACGTTTCCTGAGGGGGTCTTGGCTTAAACTTTTTCTTAAAGGCATCACGATTCGTTCTAGGGCTAAGGCTGCGACCTGAGCGTTTGACATAGCGTTTCTCTGGCACTCCCGACTCGGCTGCTTCCTCTCGCTTCACGTAGGCAGGGCGCGCTGGCTTCCGGAAGGGACGTTCGTGAGCAGGCAGGGATTTTTTCTTGGTGGTCTTAACTTTGGCCACAGGTTGAGTTTCCCTGAGTTCCGCAAAATGGCGGGGTTGCGGCTCTAAGGTTCTGGTAGGATTAACGAGGTATTTATCTATCTCGTAATCATTCAACATACGCCACTCCCCAGGCTTCATATTACCAAGCGTTAGCTCGCCAACTTGAATGCGGCGGAGAAATTTAACTCGGTACCCGAACTTTAAAAACATCAGACGAATCTGTCTTTTCAATCCTTGAGTCAGAACCACTTTAACCCGGTTGTGGCCTATTTTATAAACAGCCTCGGCTTGGGCGTAACCAGGCTCGATCAGAAATCCTTTCAGGAAACGAGGGACTAGGGTGAAGTCGAAATCTTTATCCAACTCGACATGATAGGTCTTGGGTAATTTAAAACGGGGGTGTGTGAGTTGTTCCGCCAGTTCACCTCGGTTTGTCATGATGAGGAGACCTTCACTGTCCATGTCCAAACGCCCTACGTAAAATAAGCGAGGAGTGTTTTCTGGGAGAAGATCGAAAACCGTTTTGCGGCGGCCTTGGGCATCGCGCGAGCAGAGCACTCCCTCGGGCTTGAACATAACGAGGGTGCAAGGTTCCTCTGTTTTTTCTTTTTTACCGTCCACGCTAACGTGGTCCGTCTCTTTAATAAGCGTAGCTAAGTCGGTGACGATCTTACCATTAACGGTAACTCGGCCTGTGGTGATAAGTTCCTCGCAAGAACGGCGTGAGCCTAAACCTGCGGAGGCTAGATAACGATTGAGACGCATAAGAGATATTGAGCACGAAGCTAGGCAAAACACACGGTAAAAAATAAAACCGTTGGACTAAAAAGAACAAGCCTGTCGTTTGCTAGAGCAAAGACAGGCTCTTCAAAAATCTGAGACGAAAAGAATGAAACAGACGTCTTATTCTTCGGGACGAGTCTTGGGAAGATTATGAACCCGTGAGGTTTCTTCCTTCCAAACTCCACGCTTTTTCAACAGGTCAACCCGTTCAAAACGTGTGAGAACATTCCGCTTAACGACAATCTTACTGGAGCCTCTAAGGCTTTTGTGCTGTGACATAGTTTTAAGAAACTAGGGGTTCTGAGTTACGAATCAAGCTGAAATCTTGAAAAAACGATTTCTTCTGGTTTGAGGCTCCTAGCTGAATCTTAAATGTCACCGCAAGCAAGACGAGCCTTCCTCCGTGGATCCTACGGGCTAGGCAGGGCGGACAGGATTAAAAATCTTGTTTTTATTGCGTAGCCTAAGATCAGCTTTGACGTATGTTCATCTCATGTCACCCGCATCCCCTCAACACTGGCTGGTTAAACAGGAGCCAGAAAAATATTCTTGGGAACAGTTCCTCAAAGATAAGAAGACAACTTGGGATGGCGTGCGTAACTATCAGGCCCGTAACAATCTCCGTGCCATGAAAAAGGGCGATCTCGTTTTCTTCTACCGTAGCGTGACCGAGCCTGCCGTGGTTGGGCTCAGTGTAGTTACCCGCAGTGCTTATCCAGATCCCACCGCTACGGAAGGCGACTGGTCAGCTGTCGATTTAAAGCCTATTAAAACCTTGGGTCAGCCCGTCCCCCTTTCCCTCGTTAAAACCACCAAGACGCTGGCCGACATGCCCTTAATCCGCCAGTCCCGCCTTTCCGTCATGCCTGTCTCCCCCACTGCATACGGTGAAATCCTCAAGCTCAGCCTCACCCAACCCTAAGCCATGATGGAACCTTTACTATTGAGCACCGACTTTGATGGCACCTTGCTAGACCATAGCCTTCCGGGTCCTCTGGCTCCCGATTTTTTTGATTGGTTAGAAACCACCCGCCAACAGCGCCGCGTTATTTGGATCATTAACACAGGCCGCGACTGGGCTTCCCTCGATTACGAGTTAACTAAACGCCAAGCTCGCTGCCTACCCGACTGGGTCGTGTTAGTCGAACGTGAAATTCATCAACTAGAAGACGGCACTAAAAAATCTTTGGCTTGCTGGAATGACCGTTGCCAAAGCGTCCATGCCGACCTTTTTCTACGTGCCGCCCACCACATTGAGCAAACCCGCCAAGACTTAACCCGCTTCCCTAACTTACAAATCATCACGGACGTCGGCTCCCCCTTAGGCCTCATCGCCGAGTCCGAAGCCCAAGCCCATGAAGTTCAAGCCGCTCTCCAACCCCTGCTTGATGCGTTTCCCGAAATGCACAGCGTGCGTAATAGCATTTATTTTCGCTTTGCTCACATTGACTATCATAAAGGCAGTTGCCTAGATCGCATCGGCCAACACGAGGCCATCCCACCAGAACGTCGCTTTGCTGCTGGGGATCATCTTAATGATTTACCCATGCTGCATCGACATCTGGCTCAACACCTCACCTGTCCCTCTAATTCCGTGGCTGAGGTAAAAAATCAAGTTCTCCGCCAGAACGGCCACGTCTCAGAACTCAGCACCTATCTAGGAATTGTGGAAGGCTTGAAATTACATTTTCCAGCTTAGTGCATTATTTCTCATTGAGGAATTTCCTGACACACTGCAAGCAAGACGGGTTCCGCCGATGGCGGGATCACGCTGAGGGGAACGGTTGAATTATAAAGGGGGGATGCGGAACGGGCAGATCTGAGTTGCGAACCACACGAAAAATGAACCAGTAAAAGTCTTGGTGTTCCCTGTGTTTCTTTACGGCCATACTCTTCCCTTTTTTTCTTCTCCGCGTCCTAACTTTAACCGTCATCCCTCATAATTTCCCCAGCCCCCTCCTGCACCCTCTGCGCCTCCGCGTGAGAATCTTCGGGGTCTTCCTTCGTGGTCTCTGCCTGGTAAACGAAACACCCCCCGTGTGGGTTACACACGAGGGGCGCCGCTCTATCTGGAAACAGCCAGTTAGCTATGAAAAAACTTAGACGCTCTTTTTACGACGGCGTAAGAAAGCTAGTGCCACTAAACCAGAAGCTAGTAAGGCATAGGTAGAGGGTTCAGGGATGGCCGCAACACGTAACACTAAGTCGTTACCCGCCCCTGCAAATGCGGTTGTACCGAGATTACCTGTGTAGCTAATTTCAAAGGTATTGACACCAAAGTTGAAGGTCGATCCCTGAGTTAATGTTGTATTTACACCATTAAGTTGTTCAAATACTCCAGATATTGCAGTAGAAGAACCTACGCCAACAAAGAAAATATCATTTACCGCTACAGAGTAGCCTAAAAAGATATTTAAGTTATTGGTTCCATTTAGAGAAAGATCGCTACCAGTTCCCGTCATTGTGACTCGGTCATACAACGCAGCAGTATTTCCGTTTAGCTCTAGGGTAAAGTTACTGCCTGTATTAAACGTGACATCGTTAGCGACAGTTAAATTCCCAGGGCTATTACCGGGACTCAGCGTAGCACCCGTGTTTACTACTACTGGTCCTGTAAGAAATCCTGAGCCGCCTAAGGTTCCACCCGTGTTGACGGTGACAGTTCCCGCTCCTGTGCCAGAGCCTGTCAGGTTATTGACCAACAAGGTGCCGGCGGAGACGATGGTGCCGCCCGTGTAGGTGTTGGCTGCGGTGAGCGAGAGGCCACCGGCACCGTCTTTGGTGAGAGTGCGGAGGGCCGGAGCTCCATTGGCAATCACGCCCGAGACGATGCCGTCGATGGCCGCCGAGCCGTTGAGCGCGGTGATGGTGCGATTGCCGTTAAGGTTGATGCCATTCTGGAAGTCCACCGTGCCCGCGACGTTCGGCGAGCCGAGTTGAAGGGCGCCACCGGCATCGAAGAAGCTGCCTGTTCCCCAAGTGACCGCTGCGGCAGCGCCACCGAGATTAACGGTGGAGGTGCCATTTACCGAGGCGAAGCCAGCGTTGTTAATACCGTTGCCGGAAGTGCCGCCAAGGCGCACTTGGCCCGCACCGGTGCCTACAGCGCGGGTGAAGCTCGTGTTCCCCGTGCCGAGCTCGACGACCGCATTTAGTCCGCCGGCGTTGTTGCCTTGGGCAATCAAAAGACTGGCTCCGCCCAGAGCGCCAGCACTATCGAGACGAAGATAACCTCCGAAGACATGGGTGAATCCGGTGTAGGTATTGGCGCCGGAGAGCGTCAGCAGTCCCGCTCCGTTTTTAACGACGTTCGAGAGCAAGTCCGCCGCATTGGCGAAGGTGGGATCGGTGTTGCGGATGACGCCTGAAACATTCGTGGTTCCAGAACCAGAGAATTCGAGCGTGGAGGTTTGAGGGTTTACATTGTTTGCGTTGAAGCCCTGCACGGTCCCGCTGAAGGTGACATCAGCCGTAGCGTTATTAACGATGGTCAATACCTGACTGCTATTGGTGTTGCTTTGAACTAGGCCGGTGAAGGTAATCGCCTGATTGCCCGTAAACTGGTTACCTGACTGGCCCGAACCGATCGGTCCGAGGTTTAAGGTATTCGCCAAGGTAACTGCCGTGTTACGAGCGGCGAGAGTTCCGCCCTGCAAGGAGATCACACCGCTGCCGAGCGCGTTATTTTGCAAGGTGCCCGTGGATTTATCCAAGATCACCGTGCCGGCGTTGATAATGACGCCAGCGGAGAAAGTACTGTTGCTGCCGGAGCCGCCCAAGACCAAGGTTCCAAGTCCGGCTTTAACCAAGTTCACGCCGCTGATCACACCATTAATGGTCATGTCATCCACCGCTGCACCGTCGTCCACGCCGAGATGGCGGGCGGAAACGTTGTTGAAACCGCCATTAATCACCAAGGCGCCGTCGCCGGCCTTGGTCATTTCGCTGTTCTTCACAACGGGTGCGTTGATCGTGAGAGTATTCGAGTTGATATATAAATAGCCCGCGCCGCCCACCGTGACGCCGGTGCCGCCGGTGTTGTTGATGGCGTAGTCGTTGCCACCATTGAAGATAAAGCCGTTCGCGTTACCCAAGGTCAGCGTATTGGCGTCCATGGTCAGGGATTGGCCGGCACCGGAGGTGTTGATGCGGATGGCATTGGCCGAGCGATTGCCCGTAAGGGTCACATTGCCCGTCATGTCCACATTGGCCGTCGCGGTGGAAGCGTTGATGTCGGTCGTGGTGTAGGCCGCGAGGGCTTGGACGCCGAGCGCGACCCCGTTGTCCACGGTGGTGTTGTAGGTGGCGAAATTGGCTCCGCCGCCGCTGGACTCGTCTTTGATCACACCGTAGCGCAGCACGCCGTTGGTGAGGGTCGGTGCTGCGGTGAAGATGATGCGGCTGCCAGAGGCTCCGGTCGCACCGAGGGTGCTGCCGGTCGGCACAAGGAACTGCATGAGCGTCGGGTTGCCGTTGGTATCTAAAGTAATGGCACCATTTGGCGTTACCAAACTCGCGAAGGTCAGTTGCGAGGATTGGCCGCCGCCATTGCTGACGCGGATGCGGGTGCCGGGGCCGCTGGCATTGAGGGTGCCGAAGGTTTCCGAGGAAGCAGCGGAGGCGTTGCCCCTGAAATCCAGCAGACCACGGGTGTTGAAGTTGATTTGGTTAGTGTCGGTAACGCGGTTCGTATTGTTCGTCCCGGTGTTGTCGAGCACCAAGGCAGCCGAGGCATTGCTGTGAAACACGCCTGCTTGGTAGGTGGCAGCAAACCCGATGGTGATCTGCGCGACAGCACCTTGTGTGATGGTGCCTGCACCGGAAAGGTTGAGGGCACCGGAGCGGATACGGAGAGCGTTCGCCGTAGCGTTGGTGGTGGTGTAGGCGTTAGTCAGATTGACGTTCGACTCGTTGAACTTATCCCAATTTGATAAACCGTTATTCAGCGTGCCGTTCAGGGTGATTGCGCCCGTGCCGGTGCCGTTGAGGGTCAAGCCGGAAGCAACCATATTATTATTGATGATGAAGGTGCCCGATCCCAACTGGGTTAAGCCGCCGGCGCTCGTAAACGACAAGGTCTCAGAGGCCGTGGGAGAAACGCTGTAATTGCCGCCATACAGATACATGGTTCGAATCGAGGTAGCCGCAGAGAGGTTTAGCGCTTGGTTCAGGCCAGCGCTGCTAAAAATACCATCTTGGCTAGGAGCGGCGCCGCTGCTCCAGTTCGAGCCGGTGTTCCAGTTGCCGTCGGTGACACCAGTCCATTGGGCGATCTGGGCGTGAAGTGAGGAGGAAAGAGCGGCTAACAATAGCGAGAACGTTAGTAGTTTAATTATTTTTTTCATAGTATATATTCTAGTCTATTAGTTTCCGTTATTTCTTTTCAGAAATCATAATTGGTATTATCTGCAACTAAGATAACTTAAAGTCTTGGTGATTTCAATAATTTTGTTAGTAATCAGGTTAACTGGGTTTAGCTCCGCAAGCACCCACCTACGCAATATAGCGCAAAAAGCAGGCATTTCCACGGCGGCGGTATCATAAGCATAACGGACTGCGTTATTGTCGGCTGCACCGCCGAAGTTGGCGAAGCCGGGGGTGCTGCCGTTAGAGCCATTCCCGCTGTTGAAAGCAAGCACGTTGGCGTTTGAACGAGTCTGCCGGAAGTTATTCGTGATGTCGGCAGCAGAATTATACTGAACGACAGTCTGTGCGCTAGCCGTAGAGACACTCACAAAGGTAGCAGCAGCGAATGTCAGAACGGTGATTAATTTTTTCATAATTTATTTATTTAGAGTTACCCGTGTTATCTCAAATATTTCTTATGAAATAATATTAGCAATTGACACCTAATTATCAATTTCTTTTAATACTTACAGTTCGCATGAGTCCTACGCCCACACCTCCTGTCACCGTCCGTGCCGTAGCCAAAGCTTGCGGAATTTCGCAAACAACGGTTTCGCTGGCCTTACGTAATTCACCCAAAACTTCGGTGGCAACAAGGGAGCGGGTACAGGCTAAGGCGAGCGAGATGGGCTATGCGGTCGATGCAAATGTGTCAAAGCTTATGGGCTACCTGCGCCGCCGTCGTAAGGAACGATCCCTATGCAATCTCGGTTGGATTTATCACGGGGAAAAACAAGCATGGAAAAAGCCTTGGAACAGAGATATCTTAGAAAGTGCCAAGGAAAGAGCGGCAGAACTGGGATATGCCTTGGAAGAAATCTGGGTGAGTGCCCCCGATTTCAATCTTGCAAAACTTACTCATCTGCTCCGCGCCCGCGGCATTGAAGGCATCCTTTTGCCAACTCCTGATCCAAAAGTCGCACCGATCCACAAATATCTGTCCTGGGAAGAACTACAGGTTGTTGTCCTTATGGCGCCCGCTTCGCTTCCTGAATTCAATCATGTGGACTTTCACCATACAGATAACATGAAGATGGCGATCACCGAAGCTCTCCGCCTCGGCTACCGCAGGCCAGGCCTTTTCATCGGCCGCTGGTCGGACAACAATAGCAACTGGTCCTACTCCGGTCAGATTATGGCCGAGCACGGCCACTATTTAGATTACGTGCATGTGCCCCCGTTCTGGACCGAAGGCTGGCATGGAGAACTCTGGAATGAAAGAGAGTTTATCAAGTGGTACAAACGCGAAAAACCAGACGTCCTACTCGTCGTGGGCAACGAATGGAAAAGCCGGGTCGAAGCTAGCGGCGTTAAAGTGCCGCACGACGTCGGGATGCTCCACCTCCAGTGGGGACCCGATGTCAAAGAATGGGCTGGGATTGATCCTCAGCGGAAGCACATTGGGCATTCAGCCGTAGATTTGCTAACAGCAGGCCTTGTCCGAGGAGAAAAGGGAATTCCTCTTTTTGCCAAGGAAATGCAAATTCGGGGTGTGTGGAAAATGGGCAATACGTTGCAGAAACGTTAATCCCGGAAATATCTGTGCGGAAGGCAACTTTTATCTTCAACACAAACCAGTAAAAAGTCGCTAGGATTCAAAAAACGGCCACTTCGCTTTGATAGCAAGGACTTGGCTGGGGTAGGGACAAAGCCTTACCAGCGATAGTAACGGTAGGGATTATCACCAAAAGACTGATCTTCCTTGTAATCGGATGAATAGAAAGGCGGTATTTTTTCCTTGGCGATTAGAGAAAGGAACATATCTAACTGAGAACCGTGAATGCCTCCCTGAAAATCCGTGGCAAAGCCGCGGATGGAGATGAGGGCCTGACCTGGCTTAACTTCGGTTCCCAGTACACGGTAGCGGCGGGGGAGGTTCCACGAATCTTTGGTCTCAGCACCAGTCGCACCCACCTTTTTACCATTCCAAAAAGTTGTATCGAAGCTCTTGATTCTACCAGGAGCTAGAAGAATGGTCTGGCCGGCCCATTCCGGTGGCACCGTAACCATTTTGCGGGCAACATACTCACCATTTTGTTTCTCCAAATCAGGGATCCACGATGGGAGGTTGACCTCATTCCAAGTGGAATCGTCGGCTCCAAGCTTCACTGCGGCCAACGCTTCTGCACTGGCGCCAGGATCAGGGTGCGGATCGCTCCAATCGTGATTAGGTAAGGGTTTGATTATGCGGAATTTCCACGGCCCCGAGATGTCCACCCTCACAGTGCGAGGGTTTAAAATGTTTCCATCTGCATTGAAGGTGCCCCCGAGATTAGCCATCAACTGCGTGAGCGCACGGGTCTGACGCCAGCGGGAGAAGCGATAAAATATATTCTTATTAGCGTCGAGCGCAGTGGGATTGATTTGGGTGAAAGCGAGGAGGCCACGGCCTGCGGCCTTGAAAGCTAGAAGGCCGTCCGCCTCGGTGCCAGGCGTTTTTGCGGCGTCAATCACGCGCCAGTCAAGTTCGCTGCGGATGCGGAGGTCGGAGAGGCTGAGGCCTGCTGCGGCTGGGTGGACGGGAAGATTTTGCGCACCGTAAAAATTCGTAGTGAGTTTCAGCGGGACGGGTGTGGCTGGATCAACTTTGGGTTGGGCGAGGAAAAGAACCTTGCCGCCTGCTTGGGCAAAGCTCTCGGCCTGAGAGACCGTAAGCCCGCTGTCCGCACCAGAGATGAGCAGCCCGGATGAAGAGGCCGCCGGCACAGTAGAGACTTTTTCAAACTGTAATCCGACCAGAGTAAGAAAAGCGGAGCCCTCGTCACCTCCCATGTAATACGTCTTTTCCGCCCGGGGAAGCAGTGGCGCAGTGGCGGCATGGGCGATAATTTGGCGGGCGAGCCGTTCAGCCACGGGGTCGGCGGGAATATTGTCCTCCAAATCAAGCGTGCAGAGAGTTACCCGGCCGCTCCCGTAATCGAGTTCCATGAGAGGAGAGTAGGCAAGATCGAATTCACACTCCAGAATGGGACGCCACCCGCTGAAGTGAGGTTTTTCGATGGCAGCGCTGCTGACGGTTCCCTGTGCTCCCCAGCGCCAACCGTGGCTGGGAATGGTTTTAAAGTCATAGGTCGGTTTCGGATCCACCAGAGTTCCCGCTCCGCGCCAATTTTGCAGGTCTTTAGTATCCAGCCCGGCAACGACGGGATGCGTCGCAGAAATGGGAAAACAAATTCGGGTCAGGTTATTGGCAATACGCAGGCCAAGGCTGTTTTGGAGCCAATCTGGGCGCTGGGTCATGATCAAAACGCGTCCGCCCGTTTTGACATAGGCTTCCAGCCCGGGCGGCACAGGATTCCCAGAGGACAATGCCTCACGCCCTACAACCACAAGTGCTGTCTTGCTCTTACCGTCCCAAGCAGTAAACGAGACTCCCAGCGACTTGAGCATGGTAGAGGTTTTTCCCACTGGATCATAAACTGTGATGGGAGGTATGGTGGGGGGAGGCACAGCCGAATGAATACGAAAGGCGAAGGCGTCCTTGTGTTCCCGTTTTCCGATCTTTGCCTGAAGAACGATTTCACCATCTATTTTCGGTCCCGTGAGGGAAGAGGGCAACGTCACCGCAAGAGGGAGCAGCTTGGTTTCCGCTGGATTGAGAGTACCTGACTCCTCTTTGGACGCAATCTCCTTGCCATCAACACGCACAAACCACTTTGCGGTGAAAGGCTGCGCGGTGCGCTCGTCGTTGATAAGGGCCACTTGTTTCGAGAGGGGTTCACCTGAACGGAAATTATGATCTTTGCGAGTGAAGTCCGCAGGGGAACCCACAATGCAGGCCAAAGTGGGTTGGTTATTCTCAATAAGTGCTTTGGCCGACTCGCCCATTTTCCATCCGCCTTGTTCTTGCAGGAAATAGACATCCTTGGCAGCAAATTCCGCAAAGTAAGGTCCTTTTTGGCCAGGCTGCCAAGGGGCAGCCTTCTCCGCCTTTGTCATCTGGTTCCAAGCATTTTGTCCAAGGTAGTTCCAAGGTATCATGCCACCTGTCACTCCAGCGGTTCGCCAGCTCCGCCAAGTATTTCGTATGAAAAGTGCACTGAGTTTTTGAAATGGTTCGGGTTGGCTCTGGATCCGCATCATGGCCGACCAATCTGCATTCCATCCATCCTTAGGATTCTTGTATCCAAATCGGATGTTCCTCCGATAGTCGCGTGGCTCCATCCGGTAGGCGTCCGTTCCAAAGTAAATGGCGGCAAACTCGGTCATCCACGGCTCGCTGGTTAAAGATGGCCCAAACCCTTCTCGACCGCGGTTCATCGTAATGTTAAGAGGTGTTCCAAACTCGACGCCAATATATGGAACGTCGCCAGTTTTAACATAGTCGCTCAGCCACTCTTCACGCTCTTGCAGGGGAATGAGATTGAGATAGTGATTCACCGTAAACACATCGCCTAAGCGTCCGCCAGCGTGGACGAAAATTGGCCGAGTCGGATCAACTGCTTTGGCGAGCTTAAGACCCTCTTGAACTTCCGGAAAGGTGGCTCCTTGATCCAAGCTTAGTTTCTGCTGTCCCAAGTAGCGCGGATTTTGATCCGAGGCGTGATTGCTGATGTTAGGCGTCGTGCCCCACATCATGATTGATGGATGGTTGCGCATACCGCGCAAGTCCGCCGTCATCACCTTAATCCAGTGCTCCCGCCCACCCTTCCCCCAATTGTCGCTTTTCCCCTGTGCATCGATAATAAAGGGCTGTGACATGTTTTGCACCACCCCGATAATGGGCCAGCCCGCCTTGTCTGTGGTCTCCGCCCAAAGCCCCCAAAAATCGGCATGTCCACGTGCATACCGGTTCTGCGGCCAGATTTGTGAAATATTGAATCCCTGCTCTCGTAAAGGGGCGATTACCTTCTCGCCCAAGGCAGAGTTGCCGTGCCAGGAGATAGGCCGCCAGCGGATTTCCGTGCCGTTGAGGATAAACTTTTTCCCTTCGATCCAATGCTCGCGAAATCCAAACGACTGCGGGTAAATATCCGAAACCCCGGCTCCTTTAACTTCCACCATTGCAGTGTAGAGGTTGGGCTGACCTAGATCCCAAAGACGTGGCGACTTCCATGGCCAAGTGAATTGCAGAGTTTGTTCAGGAGCCACTTTTCCTTCGACGTTCTGCGTGAAGGTTGTTTCCACCGTTCCCTTCTCGTCCACCATATTGACCGTCACGGTGAGCGGCCCCGCTTGGGAGATCCCGGCTAAACTAACATCCAGTGTCACGCTTTTTTTGCGATAAGAGGGTTGCACAAAAACGTCGGTGACATGGGAGCCGCTGGGACGGCTCGCCAGCACAACGTCCCCTGTGATCCCAGCGCTCATTAGCGTAGCTTTAGACTTGCTTTCCTGTGCATAACCCATGAAGTTAATTCGATCACCTTCATCGGGAGTCGCAACGACAAGCACGCGGATAACGGCTGTCTGCCCAGCTTTTACCGCTTTAGAAATATCAACTTCTCCAGAGGGCCAGCGAATCTCGCCAGAAAGTTGGTCATTAACATAGACCTTCGCATCCGTGCTCACGCGATCAAATTGAAGTAGCAGGGCTCGACCCGACCAAGCTACAGGGATATCAACGGAACGCTCGTACCAAGCGGTGGCTACACCCTCCAAACCGGGCCAAGCACTGCCTGCGGGCGGAACGGGATTGACCGGCAGCGCTCCCTCGCCGTTTTTTGACCAAGAGCCAGGCACCGAAATTGTCCCCCAGTCACTTGGGCTGGGTTTCTCCGTTGTCTTATCCGTGGCGGGTTGAAACTTCCACACGCCACTTAGAATGACTTCCCCCCGCGTTGCTGAGCTTTCGCGGACAGGACCAGCAGGCGTTGGGTTGCTCGCCAAAATATGACTCTGACAACTTATTATTAGGAGCAATAGAGCTGCAAATCTCGCAGGAAAAGTGAACATAGGGTATGTTAGCCTAGCGGTTTAAAGCTGGAATTGTAAGCGCAGTGATACGCAGCTTTACTCAGGGATGACTTTGATGTCGGCGATGTCAAAAGTTCCTGTGTATCCCCAGAGTCCGGCTTGAATGTTTATCTTCGTTGCTTCAGGATTCAAGGGCACTACTTGCTCAACCTCGGACCATTCGGGAGTGCTTACCTTGACGCGATAAACGACGGCAAGGGACTTCTGCTCTCCGGCATCGTTGACATTGCGGACTTGCACTTGGGCGCTAAACCACTCTGGGCTTTCAGGATTGGCCAAGGCCAAATCCTTGGTGCGGACGCGGAAGGAGATACGCACTTGTACTGGCTTGGGGTCTGGTAACATAAAGGTCGTGTCGACCCAAGCGGATGATCCTTCTGCGGTGGTGGTGGTAATACTGAGAAATTTGAGACCCTCCTCTTCGCCAAGTTTATAGGAAGTTCCTTTACTTGCATAATCGCCAGGACTTAAAGTCCAAGATCCATCCTGCTTTGTCGGAGCCACCACCACGCTTTCCGTAGTGCTAAAGGAGCCTTCGGGAAGGAGGTTAATCCCTGGTTCGGCAAAAGCGCTAAACAGTGGGAGAAAGAGGAGGAATATTTTTTTCATAATAGTTGATGATTTCTGGGTGAGTACAATTTTCAGTGTGGTCGATATTAGCACAGCTTTTGCGATTATCAAGATAAAATTGCTTTATTGAACTGGAAGTAAGGTGGGATGACCCACTCACATAGTCGAGCTTATTTAGCATAGTTTTCATGGTCATTATACTTTTTCCCGCACTTCCTGCTTTACAAGGCTCCTTACACCTTTCACTCTCTCAAACCCATGAAAGCTAAGAACGTTCTCAGACTAGGTCTTCCCAAAGGAAGCTTACAGGACGCCACTCTGGAATTATTCCGGCGTGCGGGCTTTCGTATCAATATCTCTAGCCGCTCTTACAAACCTACCATTGATGATCCCGAATTGGAAGTCCGACTCTTGCGCGCCCAAGAAATCGCTCGTTACGTCGAAGACGGCTTTCTCGATTTCGGAATTACAGGAAAAGATTGGGTCGCAGAAAATCGCTCTAAGGTTGAAGTCATCCAAAGCCTCTCTTTTAGTAAAGCCACCAAGGATCCAGCCCGCTGGGTTCTGGTCGTGCCAGAGGATTCTAAAATCACTAAGCCCGCTCACCTTCAAGGCAAACGTATCGCCACCGAAGCGGTCAACATCACTCGCGACTATTTGAAAAAACATAAGATTAAGGCTCATGTCGAATTCTCTTGGGGTGCCACCGAAGTAAAAGTCCCCGAACTCGTCGATGCCATTGTGGACATCACCGAAACAGGCTCTTCCTTACGCGCAAATAACTTACGAATCGTCGATACGTTGATGGAATCCTATCCCCAGCTTGTTGCCAATAAGGCCATTTTTAAAAACCCCACTAGCCGTAAAAAAATCGAAACCCTAGCGCTCCTTTTACAAGGTGCCCTAAACGCTCGGGATAAAGTCGGTTTAAAGATGAACGTTCCAGCCGCTAGCCTTAAAAAACTTCTGCAACAGCTCCCGGCCTTGCGCCGTCCCACCGTCTCGCCCCTGGCTGACGGAAGCTGGGTAGCCATAGAAACCATTATCGATGAGATCATCGTTCGGGAAATAATTCCTCAGCTTAAAGAGCTGGGGGCCGAAGGAATCATCGAATATCCACTAAATAAAGTTGTCTATTAGCAATAGTCCGCTTTAATGCTCCGCTCACATATGGGTTCGATTAAGAAAAAGAGAAAAGAAAAGATCGCTAAGCACAAACGTCGTAAACGCCGTCGCCTTAATAGGCACAAGAAGCGTTTGCGCTATAAGTCTTAAGGCTTTAGAGTCTTCGGGTGCTCACTCGACAAATAAAAACAACTTCGCCTTTAAACGCTACGTTGCTTTATTTGTCGTGGGTTCTCGTAGGCTCCTTTGTCCTGACGTCTGGTTTAAACGCCGGCGACTTAGCTGATAGCAAGAAGTCTGTGGCGGCCTCCCCCGAGGTTTTAAGCCACGATTTACCACGCACTAGCACTGTCACAAGTGCGGAATCTGCTAGGCACTCTCGTGCCTTGGCCAGCGCAGCGTTTTCGGAAGGTCAACGGCTGGCTCTCACAGGCAATTTTGAGCAAGCCCTCACCCGTTACCAAGAAGCGGCTCAGGCCGATCCTACCTATTCTGCGACCTACGCTCAAATCGCCCTGACCCTCCTACGCCTTGATCGTGAAGATGAGGCATTGCACACGCTGACCGAACAACTCAAGCAGCAACCCACAGATTCCCAGCTTCATGCCCTTCTTGCCTACTGCTTGATTAATCAGAAGGATTCACCAAATAAAGAACTCGCTCTAGCCCACGCCACGAGGTCTTTGGAACTAGATCCCACCCTGATCAGTAACTACCGTATTCTCGCCCAAGGTCTTCAACTTAAAAATAAACCAGCCGGGCTTAAGGAACTCTTAGCAAAAGCTCTTAAAACTCCTAGCAATGAAGCCGCCTTCCATTTGCGTATGGCTAGCTTATGGAATGGCATTCTACTGGAATCCAACACCAAACCCTCCTCTATTAATTCCTTAATTCTTCCCTTCTATGAAAAGGCCTATCAAGTCGATCCCCTAAACCCAGATACTTCCTTTCATCTCGGACAAGTTCACTTTGATTCTGGGAACTATCCCCAAGCTCTGAACTATTACCAAATCGCCTATGCGCTGAACCGTAAAATTCCTGGCTTACGCGAACGGCTCGCCCTGAGCTATCTTTCCAGCAATCAAGAAAATGAGGCCATCCCCATTCTTGAAAATCTCTTAGAAGAATTCCCCGACCGCAGCAATCTTTATTCCACCGTGGGAGAACTCTACGAACGCGCTGGAAAATGGTCAGAAGCCGCTACCTATTACGCCGCCTACCTTAAATTTAAAACCCCTAACGCTGAAGACTACATCCGCTTGGCTCAAGCCCAAATGATGTTAAAAAAACCTAAAGAAGCCCTCACTACTTTAGAAAGTGCAGTAGCAGATTTTCCGACATTGACCACCTTACAACTTTTAAAAGCCGTAGCCCTTTGTTCTCTACAGCGCCCTGCTGATGCCATCAACGTATTAAAAGACGTCGAAACCACCGCCCAAGGAAACCCTCAAATCTTGAACGCACCATTCTATTTTCAATACGGCACCACCCTGGCCGCTGCGGGTAGAACGGAAGAGAGTGAAGAATTTTTGAAAAAATGTTTAACCCTCAATCCCCACTATCACCAAGCCCTAAACTACCTCGGTTTCTCCTGGGCCGAACAAAACCGTCAACTTAGCGAGGCCGAAGCTTACGTAATCAAAGCCCTCGCCCTCGATCCAGAAAACTCCAGCTACCAAGACAGTCTAGGATGGATCTACCATAAACAAGGCCGCCAAGAACAAGCACGAGCCATCTTACTTAGTGCCCTACAAAAAACTCCAGACAGCCCCGAGCTACTCGAACATCTGGGTCATGTCTATCTTAAGTTGGGCCAAACAAAAGAGGCCCTCACAGCTTGGCAACGCGCTCTGCCCCTTTCACTAAACCAAGAAAAACTCCAAGCCCTTATCAAAGAAACCAGCACTCAAGAATTCAAAGCTAACAGATAGGCCTTTGAGAAAATCCCCGTCTTACCACTCGTATCTGGAGAAGAAAAGTTGAAATACTAAAAGGGGATTATAGGACTCTTAAGTCCCATAGGTCCTATTTTTTTCATAGCAGAAATGGTGTCATGTGTTAACGATCGACGACCCTGAGACTGAGGTCGAAACTGACCTCCTAGGCCTCAGAATCCTCTTCAGCTTCCGCTTCTAGAATTTTGGATTTCTTATCTCCTGATCCCTGAACGACAAAGGTAATTTCTCCCCTCACCCGCTGCGCCCGGAAATGAGCCAAAACTTCCTGTGGTTTTCCCGTCTTAACCTCTTCAAATTTTTTCGTCAGCTCACGCGCCACACAAACATCCCTTAACGGTAAAACCTCTAAACTATCTTCCAACGTCTTTAATAAGCGGAAGGGCGACTCAAAATACACACTGGTGCAGGGACGCTCCATCGCCGCTTTCAACTCCTTCTGCCGCGCACCGCCTTTCACGGGAAGAAACCCCCCAAAATAAAACGGCGTAATTTTTAAGCCCGAAGCCACTAGCCCATGGAGAACCGCCGAGGGCCCGGGCACTACTTCCACATCTACTCCTGCCGCCACACACTCACGGATCAGGCGTTCCCCGGGGTCGGATACCCCTGGCATACCCGCATCACTGACTAAGGCTATCTGTTCCCCCTGAGCAAAACGTTGCAAAAATTCCTCGATACGTTTGGCTTCATTAAACTTATGGTAGCTAACTTGCTTCTTCGTAATCTCAAAATGATGTAAGAGAATCCCCGTATGCCGCGTGTCCTCCGCTGCGATCAAATCAACTTCCTTTAAGACTCGCAAAGCTCTCAGCGTTAAGTCTTCTAAATTGCCAATAGGCGTTCCCACGATAAATAATTTTCCAGCCATAAAATAATTTTCACCTTACTTAAAAAACTTTAGGTCCCCATATCGTATTCGACAAAGTTCCTTTACCTTCATACTCAAAAAGCTTGCTCACAAAAAACATGGGTATTCCTAACACTCCCCTAAGATTTACCCGCATATTCATGTTCACATCATCCTTAATCATGTCATAACTGCCATTCCCAATCAGAGCAAAGGCAGTGGAATACACATCAACTTTCTGGATAGTAATCAGCCCATCACGCACCGTAAAGGAAGTGCGCGCTTGGGAAGCTTCTGAGTAACCTAAGTTAGGAACGATAGAATTAAGCATGGCCGAAAAGCCGCCAAACATGGGAATGTTATAGAGAAACCCTTTCACCACAACGAAGTCACCCCAACCTTGCATACTCGCTAAATCTGAAAACCTACCATTCACATCAACCGTGCCCGATATCTTACCCGAGATTTCGTCATTGTTAAAAAAAGTCTTTACGAGTGGCCCAAACTCTTGATCCCTCAACTTTAATATGGCTTGGTAACTCGGATCACTGGTTAGTTGAACCGTTATGTTTCCTTCTAACTCCCCGTTAAAAATCTCGATCGGCTTTCTGGGCTTAAATTTAAGTTCTATTCCTTTGATACTAATATCCGCATCAAGTTTTTTAAGCGATAGTTTCTTACCCAAAAACACATAGTCCAAGCCCTTATCCGATTTAACTCGTGCCTTCAAATCCGTTTTAATCTGCTTATCTAAGTCAACCTGCCCATCCACCTCAAATTCCGTCGCTTGGTAGAACCCGTAAGGTTTAGCATACTCGCTCATCTTATCTCCGATGATGGTGGCCACCTCGCCGATCATGAGCTTACCTTTGACCCCTTTCATCCGCACCTGTTTGGTCACCATATTGTGCCAAATCTCGCCTCTGCCTTCGCCCTCTGTTCGTTTAATGTAAAGATCTGGCAGATGAAGCTCACCTGCCTTAAAATTAAAGCTCGTTCTCATCTCTTGCAGCGGCACGTTTTTATAAGAAAAATCAGTGGCGGAGACAGTGCCCTGAATTTCCATCGTATCCATTTTAAACCCTTCGCCTATAACCGTGCAGTCTATCAGGGGCGCATCATTAAACTTAAGACTATTAAAAAACGGCTGAGCTTTTTCACCGAATAACTTTTTGACGGAACTAGGATCAATTGTGCTACGCAACTTAGCCTTTAAACTTTTCTCCCCGTCGTAAAAAGCGCTAAAGGTTGAACGGCCACTAGGATTGATAACGACCATCTCCGTCACCATCATGCGCTTACCGTCGTAGGAGATAGGGCAGTAAAGAGAGTCGAAATAGGTGCCTTGAATGGAAAAGTTTTTCCATATTGAACGCGATTGCAGAACGTATTTAAGACCATGCTCCCAGTCAAGTTCAACAGTGCCCTCATTAACAGGCAAGCTACGGAAGCGGACATCCGCTATCCACGCCTGAGCCTGTTCGGGAAGTGCGCTGCTGAGAAGTGAAAGATCCACGTCTGAATAAAAAGTGACGACCGCTTTTTTCTGATCTGTTCGCCAATTCGCCTCAAGCTGAAATCCACCGCGCAGGAAATTAACCTCCCCGTTAATCGCCACTCGTTGATCCAGATACTCCCCGTCAAAATAAAAAGCCTCCAGCACGACTCCGCGCCACGTCTGACGCTCGCCACTAAGTCGCAGCCTGATGTGACTCGTTTCCGGCTTAGCTAGAACCAGATCGAAATCAGCATCCATCCGAATCATCCTAGCTCCATCCACCTCCCCAGACGCCGTCTCAATCTTTTTCCAAAGCTCGGCATAGCGCGACATATCTATCGGACTAGCACCATCTTTAGGTTGATAGTTCCTAATATCTACCGTGCCGCGCATCCTAAAATGAATATTCAACAAATCAGCTTCCAGATTTTGGACAACGACATTTTGCGGTTTAAGATCAATCCGTGCCGTGACATTACGTAGCCGCACGGCGGTCTCTCCATCAAGAGGTATCATTAAGTTTGCATTATTGATCTGCGCACTTTCTAGGAAAGATTCCCCTCGCCACCACGATATCCAATTTAACCCAAAACGAAGATCTTCAATATTCAGTGTTTTAGTAATTCCGCCTATTGATTGCTCAACGGTAAGGTTTTTAGCTCCTACGCCGCCCAATGGCGTTAAGTAAATTCTATCGTAACTAGCCACAATCCCTCGCGCCGTAAGTTCATGCGAAAGTTGTACCCCTAAGGTCTCAGGGAGACCTATGTAGCGGAAATAAAAGAGCAACGCAGCAAGGGCAACTATGATAACGATAACAAGCGTAAGAAAGACCCGGAATAAACTAAAGCTACGTAAAGGCAGGACGACTTTTTTACGTGGCACAGTTTCTAGTTGAGTTACGGGTTCAGGCATGAGGAAAAACTTTTCGTTGTTCTCTAGTTAAAGTTATCCCTATGATGTGCTCTTCATCAACCCTTGTTTTGTTATGAGTGAATCTACTGTCATGGAAAAAATCGTCGCCCTGTGCAAACGCCGGGGCTTTATCTTTCAATCCTCCGAAATTTATGGAGGTCTAAACGGCTTTTGGGACTACGGTCCACTCGGAGCCGAACTAAAACGTAACCTGCGCGAAGTTTGGTGGAAATCCATGACCCGCCAGCGTGATGACGTCGTCGGTCTCGACGCCAGCATCATCATGCACCCCAACATCTGGAAAGCTTCCGGCCATGTGGATACTTTTTCTGATCCGATGAGTGATTGCTTAGTCACCCAGAAACGATTCCGCTCCGACCAGATTCAACCCCAGTCTGGCACCATTTATCGTTACACAGGTGCCAACTCCTCCACTGGAGTATCAAGCTCTGACCCCTATTCAGTCCTACTCGTTTCAGGTAAAAATCCAGAGTCCGCTCGGAAAGTAGCTAAGCAATACTACACCCAGCGCGGAGCAACAGAACCTGAACTACTTGGCGAAAGCACTGAATCCGTCACCAACACTACTTCTTTCAATCCTGAAAACGGCGGCATGTTGACCGAACCCCGCGCCTTTAACCTCATGCTGGAAACCCATGTGGGCCCAATCAAGAGTGATGAGAACCGCGCTTATCTTCGCCCTGAAACTGCCCAAGCCATTTTTGCACAATATAAAAATGTACTTGATAGTTCTAGACTTAAACTGCCCTTCGGCATTTGCCAAATCGGGAAGGCCTTCCGCAACGAGATCAACCCACGTAACTACACCTTCCGCTCACGCGAGTTCGAACAAATGGAATTAGAATTCTTTATCAAACCAGATGAAGTGACGGAGAAACTACAGGGTTCAGTCACCCAATGGTCTGAAGGAGCCGATCTCACCACACCGCAAGCTAACTGGGGTTGGGAAATGTGGCATCGCTATTGGGTGGCTGAACGAACCACGTTTTACGCCTCCATTGGACTAGGAGCAGATGTCTTAGACTACCACTGGCAGAAGCCGGAAGAGCTTGCACACTACGCCCGTGCCTGTGTCGACATTCTCTTTAAATTCCCTTTCGGCACGGAGGAGTTGGAGGGCATAGCTGCGCGTGGGAGTTATGATTTGGATCAACACAGCAAGTTTGTCGGGAAGCCCCAGGATTATTTTGATGAAGAAGCTAAGCTGCGCTACGTGCCACACGTGATCGAGCCTTCTGCTGGCTTAGATCGTTTAGCCTTAGCGGTTCTCTGTGCTGCTTTTCACGAAGAAGAGACGGTGGATGAGAAGGGGAAAAAAGAAGTCGTTACGACTTTAAAACTTCACCCGAAAATTGCGCCGATTAAGGTAGGTATCTTCCCACTTTTAAAGAATAAACCAGAACTCGTTTCTCGAGCTAAAGACATTTACCGAAAACTTTCGCAGCAAATGAATGCGTTCTATGATGAGTCCGGCTCCATTGGCCGACGCTACGCCCGCCAAGATGAAGTGGGAACGCCCTTCTGTATTACGGTGGATTTTGAAACACTGGAAGGAATCAAGGAGGGCGACCAAGCAGGACAGCTTGAGACCGTGACCCTACGACATCGTGATTCGAAGAAACAAGAACGCATTCCGACCTCAGAACTACTAGCCAAAATAACAGAACTAATCGGTTAATCAACCGAGAATGGGATATCTATGCCTAAGCTACGCACAAAGTTACCCCCACATAAAAAGGATCCCTTTGCCCATGTTGACTTGGAGCGTTTGGCTCGTTGTGGTGCGTCAGAAGTTATTTTCGGATTAGGAAAAACACCGGAGCAAATTCTGGCTATTGCCCAAATCTTAAAAAATGCAGACCAATCCGTTCTCATCACACGCACCAATGTGACGGTCTGGAAAAAACTCAAGCCACATTTCCCCGGTGCTCGCTTTGATCTCAGTGCACATTTAATTTCTTGGAGAAATCCTCGCTCCGCACCTACAGCTAAACCACTTCATATTCTCGTTTGTGCCGCCGGAACTTCGGATTTACCCGTAGCTGAAGAAGCTGCTCTTACCGCTGAATTTTACGGAAATAAGGTGGAGCGTTTGTATGATGTAGGCGTGGCGGGACTTCACCGTTTATTGAAGCATTTGGAAAAGCTGCGCTCATGCCACGCCATTATTGCCGTAGCCGGCATGGAGGGTGCCCTGCCTAGTGTGATCGGTGGACTGGTCGCCTGCCCCGTGATTGCGGTGCCCACCAGTATCGGCTACGGTGCAAATTTGCAGGGCGTGGCTGCGCTGCTCGGGATGCTGACCTCTTGCGCTTCAGGCTTGACCGTGGTGAATATCGATAACGGTTTCGGAGCGGCCATGGCGGTAGAGCGTTTAAAATTTTCACCCTCATGATTTTTCAAAATCAAAACGTGCTCGAATTAAAATCAGGTTCTAGCCGTGCGCTAATTGATCCTCAGGGTGGGCGGCTTCTTTTATGGGAAGTCCATGGGCGTCAGGTGATTTATTGGCCAGAACAGGCCAACTGGTCTCAACCTTTAAAAATCCGTGGGGGGAACCCTATCTTATTTCCTTTTGTTGCTCGTCACATGGTTGATGGAAAAATAGGTTTCTGGAAGGATCAGACAGGCGTGGTTCGGGAAATGCCCATGCATGGCTTTGGCCGCAACTGTCTTTATCATGCTGAAATTAAAGAAAATACCTGCACCCTGACTTTAACTGATTCTGAAAGCACCCATGCTTTTTACCCCTATTCGTTTAACTTTCAAATTACTTACACGCTCGGCCCTAAAAGTTTAGACACGCAACTAACCACAAAAAATCTCTCGACGACTTCCCTGCCGTATTATGCAGGACATCACTTTTACTTTGCTCTGCCGCATCAAGATCGCGCTGCTTGGGAATTCGCCGTCGATTCCACGCAGCAAGTGCGACAGAATTCAGACGGTTCCATCTTTCCCCAATCTCGTAGCTCCAAACCTTTTCGACTTTCTGATCCAGAATTTATTGATTCGTTACACATCTTAAGCGGCCAAGGCCCTGTTCTGCTCAGGAACCCCAACACTGGCCAAAGTCTAGCTATTCACCTGAACTGGCCAGAGACGGTGCCGTGGTTTTCTGTGACAAGTTGGACGGAGAAATCTGACTCAGATTTTTATTGTTTAGAGCCTTGGCTTGGATTGCCTAATGCCATTCATCACGGAAGAGGTCTGCGTCACCTCCCTCCTGGTGAACAAGAAACAGCCCGCTGCTTAATCGACCTAGGTAAGTGGTAACCCCTAAAATAGTATGACCCCAAACTCTCAAGCCTTTGTTTTTATTTTAGCTGGTGGCAGCGGTGAACGCTTCTGGCCTCTCAGCCGTAAAGATAAACCAAAACAACTCCTCCAGCTTTTTTCAAACCAGACCTTATTAGGTGACACTTTAAAACGAGTCCAAAATTTAGCTCCAACTGAGCAGACTTTCATTCTAACTAACCAAGCGCAGAAAGAGTTAACGAAAAACCTTTTACCAACGATGGCAGAGTCTCAGATTTTAGCGGAACCGGCCAAGCGTGACACCGCACCCGCTGCTGCCCTCGCCACCGCAATCGCTTATGCTCGTGATCCCGAGGCCGTGGTTGTGCTCCTGCCTTCAGACCAATTGATAAAAAACGAGAAAGCCTTTCAACAAAACCTGCTGGACGCCATCCATCTGGCCGCTCAATCAAGTAGCATCATGACCCTCGCTATACCGCCGACTTATGCGGCCACAGGATTTGGTTACATGGAACTTGGAGAAGAATTTATTACTGGTGAGACCACAAAATTCCAACATGTAAAACGCTTTGTAGAAAAACCAGACCTAGTCCGAGCCCAAGACTATAAAGAAGCTGGAAATTATTTTTGGAACGCTGGAATTTTCATCTGGAAAGCGTCCACCTTTTTAAAAGAAGCGCAGCGACTTTGCCCTGAGTTGGCAGAATTCGTTGAAAACTTTCCCACTCATTCAAGTGAAGCTTATATAGAAAAAAAATTTCCTCTTCTACCTAAAATATCTATCGACTACGCCCTGATGGAAAAAGCCTCATCTGTCATCGCTGCACGAGCTACTTTCGACTGGGATGACGTCGGGAGTTGGAGTTCCCTAGCCGATCACCTCCCGAAGGATTCCGAAATGAATGTACAGCAAGGCACGACTACTTTACTCGACTCTAAAAACAACACGATCTACAGTCCGCATAAACATGTGTCTCTCTGCGGCGTATCGGATCTCGTCATCGTAGAAACGGAAGATGCTCTTTTGATTTGTCATAAAGATCGGGTGCAAGATGTGAAAAAGCTTCTGCCCCATGTTCCCGACCATTTACTGTAGGCCTCAACCAAACAACCTACCAGGTAAACCATAAATTGGGATGCCTTCCCAATAAAACATCTTGCCCGACTAAACCAGCGAACTATGTTTAATACTGTGTTCCACACACGGATCCTTAGCTTAGTGGTAGAGCGTCCGCTTCACACGCGGAAGGTCACTGGTTCGAACCCAGTAGGGTCCACACTCTTAACCTTCTGACTTCAATGAGGATTTTCGTCCGTTAATCCTTCAGTAGGCGGAACGTAAGGCTGCGCTTTAGGCGTTTTACGGGCATCAAAGGTTCTCTCTACCCGGTTAAAGATGCCAAAAATGGGTTGCCCTTTTCCATCAAAAAGTTCCACCACGAGCTTGTGTTTACCTTGGGGAACATCACTCCAAAATATAGGCCCGACCGTTTGCTCCACGAAGCCTTCGTACTCTTCTAAACTATAACGAATTTTAGCGCCCGAGCCATCTGCTGGAAGATTATGGATTATGTAATCAAAACAGATCCGGCCACGTTCATCCATTTCTATATCACCTTGGGCGGGTAGGTTCACCGTTAGATAGGGCAACTTAGGGTCAGTGTAATTTTGAAAGTCCTTTTTCTTAACGTAAAAGGTGAGCACAGCCATACAACCAGGTTGTTGGATCATGGTGCCGTCTGGTTTAACCACCATGGCCCGGATCATGTAGCCGCCTTGACTGAGACCTTTTAAGCTCAACGGGGAGATGATGTCTGTTTTGACTATGGGCGGTGCATTATTGACGATGATGTGGAGACGGTTCCCGCCCTCTGCGAGAAAGTAGTTACTTAGACTAAAAAAAATATCCACGTCCTGCGTAGGTAAAATTTCTTTAACGTTCGGTGCTAAAATTTTTAACTCAATCGGTAACGACGGATCTAGAGGTAGTCCGTCATAGCCGGGCTCCACCCCGACTTCCATCGGATTCGACAGTGTAGCCATAGGTGCTACTGTGACTTCTCCAACAGTGGGAATCTCCGAGACAGATGCGGCGGGACTTACCATCTCAGCCCTTGGGATGGTAGCAGGTTGGATAGAAGTATCTTCTTGAGCTAACAGAGGAAGGCTCAAGCTTAGAAAAAGAAAAACGAGGCAAACACAGATATTGACTCCTGTGTCGTAGGCCAAGAAGGTAGTGTTCTTTTTAAACATGTTACAACTTATCACAAAAAACTTTTCACTCCACCACACACTAAGTTGTGGTCAAACTTTTTGTTGGAAACAACTTCCCGCCTCCGCTTCTTGGCAGTGGCAAGGCTATATCTATGACATTCCCTGCCTTGCTCGGCAAGTAGGGAACGTCATAATTTTTGAAGGCTCTGCTGAGTTAGACGAAGCTCTGGTGCGCCGCTATTTTAACTTAACTCCTGCATGGGATCAAATCCTCTCCAGCCTTCCTGATGATTCATGGCTCAATCAAGCTAGGAAAGAAGTGGCTGGCCTGCGCTGCGTCCATGAACCATGGTGGGAATGCACCGCCAACTTCATCTGCTCGTCCCTTAAACAGATTCCTCAAATTGAACAGATTAACCAAAACTTAAGGAGTCGCTTTGGACAGGTTATTTCAGGGACTTCCTTTTACCGTTTTCCCAGTGCCGAAACCCTAGCCACTTTATCAGAGAAGGATCTACGTGATTGCAAATTAGGTTACAGAGCTAAGCACTTATTTCGAGCCGCTCATCAGGTTTCTCACGGAGCCATTTCTTGGAATAGCCTAGAACAGATGCCTTTACAGCAAGCCAGCTGCGAGCTGCAAAAACTTGCAGGGGTGGGAGAAAAAGTTGCTCACTGTATTCTACTTTATGCGGGGAATCATTTAGACGCTTTTCCCTTTGATGTCTGGGTTTTCCGTCTCATGCACGAGCTCTACTACCCTAAACGTCGTGTCATGCCTGACCAGAAAACGATGGATCGCAAGGCTCAAAAACTTTTTGGAGCAACTCGTGGAATCGCTCAACATTACCTATTTCACTGGTATAGAACTTGTTACATGAAAAGCCGTTGAATAAACTTAAGGGAATTCCACCAATAGTTAGGCCAGCCGCCCAAAAAAACTAGCCTAAACTACCCTAGCTTCCATCTTGACCTATACGACTTCCCATCTAGTGTTAGCGAGATGATTCGCAGCTTAGCGTGTCTTGTTACACTATTATGTATTGCCTCCAGCGTGGTTCACTCCGCCTTGGTCTGGAGACCTGGCGAGGGCTGGGTCAACGAAGGAAGCGGGCAAACCCTCGCAGCCAGCGATGCCAAAGCTGCGCTCCAAGCCGCCCGTACAATGGAATCGCAAGAACTCTTCAAAGACGCTCTTGATGCCTACCGTAGTATCACACGCCGTTGGCCTCTATCGAGCGTTGCTGGTGAAGCACAGTTTAAAGTGGCTCTCATGTTGGAAAAAAGAGCTGAATTTTGGGCCGCTTACAAAGCTTACCAAACGGTCGTAACGAAGCATCCTGGTAGCCAATTCTTCGACCTAGCCATCGAACGCCAATTTAGCATCGGCAACCTTTACTTAGCAGGGGAACCACAAAAGCTCTGGAAAATTCCCCTTTTGCCCTCCATGGATAAAACCTCAGAGATTTTCGAAACCGTCGTTAAAAATGCTCCTTACGGACCCCTCGCCCCCCAAGCTCTCTTTAAAATAGGACTAGCTCGTGAAAATCAGAAAAAGTGGAGTGATGCTATTTCCTCCTACAACAAACTGATTGATAAATACCCCGGCAGCGATGTGGCTGATGATGCTCAGTACCAAATCGGTTACGCATGGTATCAAGCCGCCAGTCAACCCGAATACGATCAAAGCGCTGCCCAAAAGTCCATCGAAGCCTTTCAAGATTTTATGGTGCGATTTCCTAACAGTGAAAAACTTTCTCAAGCCCAAGATTACATGAAAGAACTGGCCACTCGCCGGGTGCAAGGCTCCATGAACATCGCAAGATTTTATGAAGCTCAGAAAAATTATAAAGCGGCACTCATCTACTATAGTGACGTGGTGCAACAAAATCCTAATTCTGAATTAGCCACCACGGCGAAAGAGCGAGTGGAAGCACTCAAAGGATTAGCGGAAGATATAACCGCCCCTCCAGCTCCTTCTTCGACGATTAAACTGTCCGACGAAAAACCTCAGACCTCCCCTGTTTTATGATTATCGCACCACATTACCTCAAAAATATTCTCAGCACTTCCCTTCTCCTCGCTACTCTTATAGTGTTTACCAGCTGTGCCGGCTACCGTCTAGGCAACATACCTTCCGCTGAAATGAAGGGCGTTAAAACTATTTACGTTCCCGTTATCAAGAACGATTCCTACGAACCCAGTCTGCAAATAGTCACCACCAACGCTGTTATTCGCCAACTAGAAACAGATGGAACTTATATGAGCTCTCGTCAGGATCGGGCTGACGCCAGCCTTGAGGTCACAATCACCAACGTGGAAAAAACTCCTAAGCGCGTGCAACGTGACAACGTCGTGGCTACACAGGAATATAGTGTCACGGTGACGGCCACCTTTACCTTAACCAATCATAGCACGGGCAAAAAAGTTGTCAGCTCTTCAGCCAGCGGCTCAACAGACTTCTTCCTCTTTAGCGACGTACAAGAGGGTGAGCGTCAAGCGCTACCCTTAGCGATTGATAAATTAGCCTACAACATCGTTAAGCAAGTCACCGAAGGCTGGTAAGAGTAAGCAGAGAAGTGAATCAGGTAAGAAAAAAAGTAATCCTTCTTTCCTTCCTATGGGTCTTATAATTTTCATAAGACCTATTCCACCCTTTCTTTTAAGACATAAAAAAACCGAGCCCGTTATGGTCTCGGTTTTTTTAAATTTTCTGAAGGTTATTTCACTGACTTAGCCGCCTGCGATTTTAAGCGAGAGGCCTTGTTGCGATGGATAGTTTTCTTTTTAGAAGCACGGTCTAGCTCAGACTGAACTTGACTGACCAGCTTACCTGCACCGGTTTTATCTCCGGTAGCAATTAAAGACTTGAATTTTTTAGTCACGTCTTTGATTTTAGTTTTAACTTTTCTGTTAAGCGCCTTGCGCCGGAGACTAACTCGTGCTTGTTTAGCAGCTGATTTGGTATTTGCCATATTGTTAATGAAAAGAATTGCAAGAGCCTCAATAAAGTCAAGCGATGAAGTTCCTTAAATTCATTCTAGCTATCCTCCTCCTGCCAGCGCTTTACAGCGTGGCGCGGTTTGGCTGGTTCATGTTGCAAAGTTCTTACCACGCTACTTTGCCGTGGACGGAAATAGTTACCTTCAGCCTCGGGTTCTCCACTTGTGTCTTTGCCTACCTTAGTTTACCAAGGGGAAACTGGTTCTACGTGCTAGGCCATGAGACAACACACGCCGTAGCCGTGCTTGTAAGTGGAGGGAAGGTCTCAGGGTTCAAAATAAGCTCTCAGGGCGGTCACGTTGTCACAGACCGCATCTCCGCATGGATCGCTCTCTCACCATATTTTATTCCCTTTTACCCCATTGTCGTTGGCTTAACTTGGTCACTGACACTCTTCTTTAAGCCCGAACTTAGTTCCTATGATTGGGCTTTCCTTCTTATCTGGGGCATCAGCTGGGGCTTCCATACCTGTCATACTCTTAGTCTGCTGAAAACCGCACAGCCCGACTTTGAAAGTCAGGGCTTCTTTTTTTCTTATGTGGTGATTGCCTTAATGAATTTACTGGCGATTGAGCTGCTCATCTGGTGCTGGCAACAACCACTCCCCGCCCTTAATACACTGCAAGTTCTCGGCCAGTATCTTTATGCAGACTATTTTTATTTGCTCCAGCTTGTCAAACGGTAAGGGTCGACTAGGATATTTTCATCATTATGCCTCTGACAAATTTTTTTCTTAACCCTATCATTCTTTCTAATCTGGTAAGCACGAGCATGACAGACGTGCTGGACGAGATGGTAGAATTTCTCGTGGCGCAAAAACTCATCCCCCTTGACCTAAAAGAAAAAGCTCTTTCCGCCCTACTCGTCAGGGAGGGTAAGCTTTCCACCGCAGTCGGAGATGGGCTAGCTATACCCCACGCTTCTATCGGCGGACTTCCAGATCCTGTCGTAATCGTCGCTAAATCAGAAAAAGGTATCCTCCATTCCTCTCCTGATGGTAAACCCATTTACCTCTTCTTTCTTGTTCTCGTTCCTAGCCATGACTACGGGGCACACCTACGCACACTCGCTCAAATAGGGAAATTCTTGAGCCAGCCTAGCATGAAGCAAAAACTTTGCTCCATTCAGGAACCATCCGATTTAGTTAAACTTTTTAAAAGTATTTAGACCAGATGACCACCTCGCTCCTTTTTCAACTGGAACAAAAAATCCAGCTCTGGGCCACCAACCATTACCCCGAAAGCGGGAAGGGGCCTTGGGTGAATCCCTGCCAAGATGAACGCTACGGGCATTTCCAAACCAATTGGGCTATGGTTTCCACGAAGGTTCTGAAGCTGTCACCCAAAGAGCTTGCCCAAAAACTTGTCGATGCGTTTCAAACTGATCCCGACCTCCTCCCGCCCGTTATAGCTGGACCAGGCTTCGTTAATTTTACCTTCAAAAAAGAAGCCATTCTTCACGCTCTCGACACACTCTCACAGGATCCCCATTTCGGAATTCGTTGCGTCAAGCAACCGCAGCGCATCTTGCTCGACTTCAGCTCGCCTAACGTCGCCAAACAGATGCACGTAGGACATATCCGCAGCACTATTTTGGGCGAATCCCTAGCCCGCATCCTTAAAAGCCTTGGTCACCACGTCGTGACAGATAATCACCTCGGAGACTGGGGAACCCAATTCGGCATGGTTCTCCTAGGCTACAAGCGCGCCGGTAATGAGGAGGCGTTAAAGGCTGACCCCTTCGCCCATTTAGAAACCCTGTATAAATCCGTCCAAGAAGAAACGAAGACTAACGAAGCCATTTTAATTCAAGCCCGCCACGAGCTGCTCAAGCTCCAACAAGGTGATCCCGAGAATAGAGCCCTCTGGGAAACCTTCATCACACTTTCTAAGGCGGACATCCAACGTATCTACGAACGGCTCGATATTCATTTTGACTACACCTTAGGCGAAAGTTTCTACAACAATCTGCTGCCTCTTGTCGTACGTGAAATGAAAGAAAAAGGCATTGCCCGTGAGAGTGAAGGAGCCATCGCAGTATTTTCTGATCAAACCTTACCTCCGAAACATGATCCCTTCCTCGTCGTTGAAAAAGGTGGTGCCACGAAAGATGCACCTTTCATCATCCAGAAATCAGACGGCGCCTATCTTTACGGCACGACAGATCTAGCCACCATTAAATACCGCCTAGAAACTCTCCACGTAGAGCAAAGCATCTACGTCACAGACTCCCGCCAACAGCAACACTTTAACCAACTCTTTGCCACGACGAAACGCTGGGGAATCCCCATGGAGTTAGAGCATGTCTGGTTCGGAACCATCCTAGGCCCTGATAAAACACCCATCAAAACGCGTGAGGGTAAGCCGATCAAGTTAAAGGAATTATTAGATGAAGCGGAACAGCGCGCTGGTAATATTCTCCTAGAAAAACGTCCCAACATGGAGCCGGAGAAACAAAAGGCTATCGCCCGTGTGGTGGGTTTAGGTGCCTTAAAATATGCCGATCAAGCACAGAACCGTAATCTGGACTACGTCTTCGACTGGGATAAAATGTTAGCCTTCGACGGAAACACGGCACCCTACCTCATCAACGCCTATGTCCGCACCCGCTCCATTCTACGTAAAGCTGGTCTTCCCCTAGGCGGCCTTCCACTCTCACTGGAGCATGAAGTCGAGTTGGAACTTAGCCGTAAATTACTAGCCTATGGGGATTGCCTCCATGCCGTTACCCAAGAATATCGGCCCCACTTACTCTGCACCTATCTTTTTGAAACCGCTGCCTTGTTCCATAAGTTTTTTGAAAATTGCCCCGTGCTCCGTGCGGAGACCGATGCGCTTAAAAACAGTCGGCTTGTTCTCAGTCAATTAACGGGCGATGTTTTAAAATCAGGACTTTGGCACCTAGGAATCGGAACAGTCGAAGAAATGTAACGCCGCTTATTTCTTCTCTGCCCGAATCAAGGCTGGCAACTCCACCCAACTCACTCCAGAAATAGTGTCGAATATGCTTAAATAAGCTGTGACTTTTTCTTCAGGAAATTTCCCATAGAGCTCCTCGACTGCTTTAGTCAATTTAGTTGCGTCCATTTCTTTAGGAAAAGAATCCACGCTGCCCACGCCATCGTGCTTGATGCCTAAGGAATCTAAGAACGCCGTCATAACGGGAACTTGCGTTGTAGCTAGCCAGAGAATCATAAGATTTTGCGTTACGACATGAAACTGAGGTAATTGCAGAAAAGGCCGAAAGAGTTCATGACGTGCTACCCGCGGGGTCTCCAGTATCATCTTGGCGCGGATATTAAGGTTAGGTCCCACATCATCCATCACATGACGATATAATTTCTTCTCGTTCTGATAGGCTACTTCTAAGATTTCATGATTTAGGGCGGGAGACAAGGTGCTCCATAACTCTGTGGCGTGCATAGAAATAAGACAGTGACGGAATTTTCTAACATGGCAAGAACAGGAATACGTTAAGTCAGTTAAGTGCAGCTAATGCCGAAATATCTTTAGTCCTAGTAAATAGGTAGTCTTGAAGTTGTTGGACTAAGCTCTATAATTAATGACGTGGAAAACGATACCATCATAGCCCTAGCGACTCCTTCTGGAAGCTCAGCCTTAGCCCTGCTCCGCATCAGCGGTTCACTCTCCCATTCCATCGTTGCTACCCTTTCTTCTAAACCACCCCAAATAGGACAAACTGTTTACACCATTTTACGCTCAGGCACTCACACCATCGACGACGTCATTCTCAATACGTGGTCTTTACCCAAGTCTTACACAGGAGAAGATTTAGTGGAAATTAGCTGCCACGGGAACATGCTCATCGTGCAGCGACTCATTGAAGAAATTTGCCTCCTTGGTGCCCGCCTCGCTCAACCTGGTGAGTTTACCCAACGCGCTTTTCTCAATGGTAAAATGGATTTGACCCAAGCAGAAGCCGTGATCGATCTCATCAATGCTCGCACCGACCGTGCCTTGCGTGCCGCCCGCACGCTGCAAAGCGGGGCACTCGGAGAAAAACTGGAAAGCGAGCGCGAAAATCTTCTCCAAGTCCTAGCCCATCTCGAAGCTTACATTGATTTTCCCGAGGAAGACATTGACCCAGAAGTTGGACTCTCTTTTGAACTTAAAATCAACGCTACATTGAAAACGATTCAAAACCTTTTGCTCTCCTCCCGCGAGGGGCAGCTCTTACGTAATGGCTTAAGAGTCGCCCTTGTCGGCCATCCTAACGCAGGCAAGTCCAGCCTGATGAATGCCTTGTTAGAAAAAAATCGCTCCATCGTCAGTCCTCATGCTGGCACCACTCGTGACACGGTGGAAGAAAGTATTCAGCTAGACGGAATCCACGTTCACCTCATTGACACCGCTGGCCTGCGTAGTTCCCAAGATGAAATTGAACAACTCGGCATTGCCCGCACCCAGCTTGCCATCTCTGAGGCCGACCTCATTCTCTGGGTAATCGACAGCAGTATTCCAGAAACGCCGCTGGATTCTACACCATTCCCCGCCCACACACCGCTCCTACGTTGCTATAACAAATCCGACCTCAACAGCACGCAACAAAATCCAAACCTAAGTGTCTCCTGTAAAAATGGGGATGGTATTCCTGAACTGAGACATGCCATGTCCCTAGCTCTTCAGCTCAACAGCTCCGCAGCTTCCTTGGATGAAGTCATCATCAACACCCGCCATCAACATCACCTCCTCCAAGCCCAGACCGCTCTTCAGCAGGCTCTGCACCTCAAACAAACGCAGCAAGCCCCCGAACTCATCAGCTCCGATCTGCGCCAAGCCCTTTATGCCATTGGCGAAATTGTTGGCCAGGTCACGAACGAAGACATCCTTGATCGTCTCTTTAAAAATTTCTGTATCGGTAAATAATTTTCTATCATGATCTACTCGAAGCTCCTCCGTCCTCTTTTTTTTAAAGCTGATCCCGAATGGATTCATCATCTCTCTATCCAAGCCATGTGCCGCACCCCCTTGCCTTGGTTCCTCACATTAGGCCAAAGTGCGCCCTCCGATCCGCTCGAACTCTTCGGCCTAAAATTCCGCAACCGCATCGGACTCGCCGCAGGATTTGATAAAAACGCTGACCTTATCGCTCCCATGCATCAGCTAGGTTTTGGCTTTACTGAATTAGGCACCATTACACAACACGCTCAACCCGGTAACCCCCAACCGAGAATATTCCGCTGCCCGCTCGAATATGGGCTCATCAACCGCATGGGCTTTCCTAATGCGGGTGCAGAGGCTCTAGCAATAAAAATTCAGGCCGTCCGCTCGAAACAATCATGGGAGGATTACCCCATCGGTATCAATATTGGTAAATCAAAAATAACCGATCTAGACCAAGCTGCCAATGATTACGCCTCATCTTTCCGCACCTTATTTTCAGTCGCTGATTTTTTTGTCATCAACGTCAGCTCCCCCAACACACCAGGCCTCCGCACGCTGCAAAGTCGAGATGCCCTCGCTCCCATCCTCAATGCCGTCCAGAAAATCAATCGAGAACTTGGCGCTAAACCGCTCCTCTTAAAAATAGCCCCTGATCTCAGTGAACCTGAAATCGCTGACATCCTACAACTCATCTCCGACTATGCGCTCAGCGGAATCGTAGCAAGTAATACAACCTTAGATCACTCCACCATTAGCTTAAAAGAGACGGGAGGATTAAGTGGACTGCCCGTGCGGGAAAAGAGCACGAAGGTCATTCGTTTTATCCACCAAGAAACTCTAGGGAAAATGCCGATCATCGGAGTAGGCGGCGTTTTTACTCGAGCCGATTATTTAGAGAAGCTAGAGGCGGGTGCTTCACTGGTGCAAGTTTACACAGGCTTTGTCTATCAAGGTCCCTGGATAGTGCATCAGTTACTAAAGTCCAATTAAAGTTAGGACACAGCCTTGGGCGCAAGGAGTTATTTTTTTGGTTTATTGCCACTGCCGTGCTTCTTGCGTAGAGCGGACATAGAATCGATTACGGGCTCAGGGTTATGCTGACCTAAGATATAGCCTGATTAAATTTGTTTATCATGACTCCTTAAATCGGGTGCGATTCGCACCTAATCCTCGAAGGGCATTAAATCCAGTTGTTCACAATCGGCCTGTTTGCGGGCTTGTTTCAAGGACTCTTGGTTGACTGGTGCCTATATACCTTTGTACTCATAGTCAGTAACACACCACAAGGGAATTTATGAGCAACACGCTTTTTTACCTCCTTACAACATTCGCCTTTTCTCTTAGCACTCTCAATGCAGCGGACTTTTACGTCTCGAACTCTGGCAGTGATGGCAATCCAGGAACGATGGCCTCTCCCTTTGCCACAGTGGCTAAGGGTTTGGCTAGCAGCTCTGGAGGAGACACTGTTTTCTTGGCACGTGGCAGCACCTTTCGTGAGGGAAGTGCTAACGGCTTGGACGTAAACGGCGGACGCAGCCTAAAAGCTTACGGAAGCACGGCTCTTCCACTCCCGATCGTTTCTGGCAGCGGCTTAGCCACAGGCTGGACACCATGGCCTGCTAATCCGGCAGTCCTCACCACCACATTCTCCTCGGGAACGGTGAAACAAGTTTTTCTCAATGGCCAACGCTTAACCTTAGCCCGCACGCCTAACACAGGCTGGCTCAGAGCGCAGGCTGGTTCTGGTAACAACACCATTATGGATACGAATGTGAATGGGCTGAGCGGTGGCAGCGTAGTAGGCGGAGTCAGTAACCGCTGGCAAGGCGCCCAAGTCCGTTGGCGTAAATGGACGTGGATTTATGAAACACGCCCCATTATGAGCAACACTGCTGACACGCTTAATCTCGGTGGAGCTACGACTTTAGATCTCACTGGCGTCGGCAGCGGTTATTTTATCGACAACTCTCTCGCTGCGCTGGACGCCGCTGGGGAATGGTTTTTTAACAGCTCTACCAACACGCTCTACGTCTATCCTCCTTCTGGCACGAATACGGCAACCATGCAGGTGGAAGCATCGTGGCGTCAGACGGGGATTAATTTAGGCGGCGGCACGCTTGAAGATATCACCTTACAACATTACGAACGTGGGATGCAGATCAATAGCGCGAGCACCCTGCGCCGCACGACTATCCAGTGGATCAGTGGCTCTGCCATCGATATGAACTGGAACTCAGGCGGCACCTTCATCACCAGTTCTACCGTGCGTGATGTGTTCGATAATGGCATCAACTTGATCAATAATCCGGGTGGCTCGACAGGCAATATAATTGAACGGAGTGAGTTTACACGTATCGGCTCCGTGCAAGGTTATGCAGGAAACGGTTCTTGGCGCGGCACAGGTATTGCCATCTTTGCCGGTCCCGCCATGACCATCCGACTCAACCGCTTCACGGACATCGGCTACGCTGGTGTTCTACCAGGAGTGCCGAACATCCTTATTCAACGTAATGTCTTCACCCGTTGCATGTCCTCTCTCAACGATGGTGGCGCTATTTATACCAATACGAGTTCTACGATTATTCGGGAAAATATCATCCTTGATACGATTGGCGATCTAGAATCTTCCCAAGAATGGTTCCCTCTTGGCCACGGCATTTGGCCAGAGTTTTTAAGTCGATTTGCCAACACCGAAATCACAGACAACACCGTTTACGGCTCGGGCGGTCACGGTATTTGGCTCCCCAATAACTACACCTGCACGATCAGCAGAAACACCCTCGTTTCTAACCGCTTATCCGCCTTATCTCTCGGTGGTGCGGAAGATGAATACGCCAATCCTGCCG
>Ga0209490_10000114_pt1 | contig 86949 bp, 74 predicted proteins | sample MAT06_FD_187209 | JGI IMG/M metagenome (GOLD analysis project Ga0209490, IMG submission 187209) | Freshwater microbial communities from Lake Fryxell liftoff mats and glacier meltwater in Antarctica - MAT-06 (SPAdes) (version 2) | ecosystem: Environmental > Aquatic > Freshwater > Ice > Liftoff...
CGCCCTCGATGCCGCGAAGGAGGTTGCGACGGATGCCGCCCGGCACACCTGGGCAAAGGTCAAGGGGTGGCTGGGGTGGACCAAAGAACCCGCGACCGAGGATCTGGCGACGGCGGTGGCGACCGCGTGCCAGCGGTGACCTTATTATGTGTCTCGCTGTTCAGTCCGCTGACAACATCCATCAAGCCCTTCCGGGAGGATTTCTATGCCTGACGCTGTTTGGATCGCCCTGATCGTTGCCGGCGTCGTCGTGGTGGGGATCATTGTGCTGCGAAAGACGCTGGCGAGCGCCACGCTCAAGGTGCCGGGGGCTGCGGCGACGCTCAATACGCACAAACCCGCCAGCGGCCCGATAGGCGGTGCCAGCATGACGGGTGTCAAGGCGGGCGGGTCAGCGCGGAATGAGGACCGGACGGGCAAGGGCGCGGCCATGCGCGATGTGGAGGCCGCGGGTGATGCCATAAACGTCGCGGGCAATGACAGCGGAGCCAAGCGCCCAAAATAGGCGCCCCCGGCCGCGCAGCGGCACCGGGGGCTGGGGCACAGATGAGCGGCGTGACGGCGGGCCGAGACAACGTCAACCAAAACGCTCCCACGATCATCAACTACTTCAGCGATGGCAAGGGTTCAGCGACCGCATCGAAGAACGACGGCCCCCCCTCCACCGTCCCCACCCCCTCCCCCACCTTCGTCCCCCGCACAATCATCACGGCGGCAATCCACGCCGCGCTCCACAAGAACCCCGACGCCACCGTCATCCGCCAAGCCGTCACCCGCGCGATGGGCGGCTACGGCAAGACCGTCGCCGCGATTCTGTATGCCCACGAATACGAGAACGACTATCCCGGCGGGCGCTTCTTCCTCTCGGTCGAATCGGGCGACCTCGTGACCGGCCTCGCGTCGCTGACCGAGCCGTTGGGGTTAGCCAGCGCCGACAACCCAGCCGCCGATGCGGAGTTGGTGAAGCGGACCCTTGAGTCGGCCCAGCCGAACCTGCTGATTCTCGACAACATCGTGAATGCGGCCCAATGGGCGACGATCGTGGAAGCCCGTCTGGTCCCGCGCGGTTCGTGTCGCGTGCTCATCACCACGCGGGCCGAAACGATCCCGCAAGCCACCATCATCCGCATCGGCCGGTTGACGAGCGAAGAAGCCCGCGAGATCTATGCGAGGTTCTGTGCCCTTGCCGACGTGCGGGACAGTGCCGGCCGCGATTGCCCCACTGACGCCACCGCCGACGCGATTACCGACCTCGTCGGCGGCCTCGCCGTCGCGGTAGCGGCGGTAGCGGCTTGCATGAAGCTGCGACCGGATGTGAAGTGGTCCGACTATGCCACGCTGCTGGCGACTCTCCCGATTGACAAACTTCCGGATGCCTCTGCGGAGGTCCGCGCCGAGATCGGGGCCGACGGCCAGGCACTTAAGGAGCACCGTCGCACCTTGCGCATCATCGACGATGCGCTGGAAGCCCTCCCCGCCCCCGAGCTGCGGGCGGTCCAATATGCGGCGCTGCTCCCCGCGGACATGGTCCCGTTGGCTTGGTTGGTTGCACTGCTAGAAAGCGATGCCGCCCGACCCCACACGGGAGGCGATGGCGCTGCCGACCTGCTCGCGCTCACGTTAACCCAGGCTACCGACCTGCCCGGCTCGCCCGCGCTGCGGGTCATCAAGCACTTGGATGCTTTGGACCTGCTGCTGGAAGCGGGCGAAGGCGGCCAACTTCTCAGCCTGCACCGCCTCTGGCACGCCCGCGTGAATGAAAGAGCCGAAGCGGCCGGGGAAGGGGCCGGGGCTGCCAAGGTTGACCGCACCTCGCTCCTTCGCGCCATCGCCGCGTGCGCCTTCGAGCGGACCATGGCCATCGTCAAAGGCCAAGACGGCAAGAGCGATGGAACCATCGACAACCCCGCCGCCCTGACCGACCAGTCGCTGCGGTGGGAACTGACGCCGCTGGCCCAGATGTGTACTGCGCTGTGGCAGGCCGGGCAGAGCGGCCTCGCCGCGCGGGTGGGCGTCTGGCTGGCGGGGGTGCTGCAACTGCTGGGCCGGTACGCCGAGGCCGCGGCCTGCCTGCAACTCACGCCTGCGAACGAGGCCGCGGTCGAGGCGGCCATCGGGCACGAGGTCCTTGCCCATTGCTACTCCAACCTCGCGCTGATCCAGCAGGACCAGGGCGACCTGCCGGAGGCGCGGAGGAGCTGTGAGCGAGCTATCGCGATCAACTCCAAGCACTTCGCCCCGGACCATCTCACCTTCGCGACTAGTTACTCTAACCTCGCGATGATCCAGCAGGACCAGGGCGACCTGCCGGGGGCGCGGGCGAGCATGGAGCAGGCCATCGCGATCCAGTCCAAGCACTTCGACCCGGACAATCCCACCTTCGCGATCAGGTACTCCAACCTCGCGGGGATCCAGCAGGACCAGGGCGACCTGCCGGGGGCGCGGGCGAGCATGGAGCGGGCCATCGCGATCTGGTCAAAGCACTTGGCGGCGGATCATCCGAACTTCGGTTCCGCGTACTCCAACCTCGCGGGGATCCAGCAGGCACAGGGCGACCTGCCGGGGGCGCGGGCGAGCGTGGAGCGGGCCATCGCGATCGAGTCCAAGCACTTCGCCCCGGACCATCCCAACTTCGCGACCAGTTACACCAATCTTGCGACCATCTGCTACCACGAGGGCGACCGCGCTGCGGCCTGCGCCAACTTCAAGAAGGCCCTGGCCATCTTCCTCAAGCACTTTGACGACAACCACCCCAACGTGAAGTCCGTCCGCAAGTCGATGAAGAACGTCGGCTGCGGCGCGTAGGCCGCGTCCGCCTCACCCGGTGCACGCGCCAGGTCGTCTGGAACGCACTCCAACTCCTCCATCGCGCATTCCGAGTCATCCGGAACGCACTCCGCATCATCCGGAATGGCTTCCGACCGAAGTGGCAAGCATTCCGAGGCGATGGGAATGTCATCCACGCGACCGGGAGTGAAGCGTACAGTGTGCTTGGTCGTTCATCACGAAGGAAACGCTTCATGCTCCACGAAGTCTCGGGCGACATTCTCAAGACCAAGGCCGCGGTGATCGCTCATGGTGTGGCCCCCAACGACCCGTTCCACTCCGGGCTGGCCCTCCAGCTTCGCGAGCAGTTCCCGGCGATGTACAAGGACTTTCGTCACTACTGCCAGACCTCTCACCCCAAGGCCGGTGAGATCTGGTCGTGGGCCGGGGCTGGACCCCATGGCCCCGTGCAGCTCGTGGCGCTCATGACTCAGGAGGGCGGCTATGAGCACGGCGCCAAGCCCGGACAGGCGAGTCTCAACAACGTCGGCCATGTGCTCAAGGCGCTGCACAAGTGGATCGAGGCCGAGGAGCCCGCGAGTATCGCCCTGCCCAGGCTGGCCACGGGCGTGGGTGGGCTGAACTGGAAGGATGTGCATGCGCTCGTCATGCAGCATCTCGCCGATGTGAAAATCCCGGTGTACCTGTACTCCACCTACCACAAGGATGTTGCGGCGGATGAGACTGTCTCAAGCCGCTGAGATGAGGGTAACCATCGGGGCGGCGGGCATCACATCGCACGTTTGGATCGCGCGGGTGTGTGCTGGTGCTTTATCCTGCTTTGGTTCGACGGCAACGAGTGATGACTCGCATGCTCGACGGAAGCCGGGCTTCGCATTAGCAGTTGCCGAAACCTGTTTCTGGCCAATCGGATGGAGTACACGGTGTGGATCCCGCGACATCAACTTCACATCATCAACAAGAGATTGTCGTCGAGGGCGTCGTGAAGAAGTTTGGTGACAAGCTGGTGCTCGATGGTGTCGGCTTCACCGTAGAGCGCGGCGAGATGGTAGCGATTATCGGTGGCTCGGGCTGCGGGAAGACCGTCCTCATCCGGGTGATCACCGGACACTTCGCCCCGGATGCTGGGCGCGTCGAGGTGGCCAACCACGAGATTCCAGGCTCCCCGCTCCGCGACCTGAGTACGGTGTCCGAGGCTGAGCTCGATGAGTTGCGACGGCATTGGGCTGTCGTGTTCCAGCGCAACGCTCTTTTCAGCGGGAGTGTCTACGAGAATCTCGCGCTCTGGCCAAAGGAAGTCAAGTGCTTGACCGACGACGAAGTCACGCCCCTTGCGGTGAAGGCCCTGCGTGATGTCGCGTTGGACCCCGAAGAGTTGATGTACGCCGACCGCGACTCCCTGTCGGGAGGCATGGCCAAACGACTCGCGATCGCCCGTGCCCTCGTTCTGGACCCCGTGCTCATCTTCTACGACGAACCGACCGCCGGATTGGACCCCGAGACCGGCGGCCAGATTCACGATCTCATCGAGAGCACGCACCGGGCAACGCCGGCACTCGGAGTTGAACGGACAAGCATCATCGTGACCCACGACTCCGAGTTGATCAGCAAGCTCTCGCCGCGGATTATCATGTTGCACTCGGGGCGGGTGATCTTTGACGGAGGATTCGAGGAGTTCGTCCGAACGGATCACCCGAGAATCCGCCCGTACGTCCTGCAGATGCCCTCGCTGCACGCCCGAGTGCCGCACGACTGAAAGCGGAGTTTCGCGCCGTTTCCGCGGTGGGCACCCGCAACTGACGATCGTGATCTCTTTGCGGATCGCTGCTTCATGCTTCAACGCATCACTTCGGCGATCTTCTCCTGTCGCCCGTACACGGTCAGCAGATCGCCCGCCTCGATGCGAAAGCTCCCCGTGGGCGTGGCGATGTACGCGTCGCCTTGATCGCCCGCACCGGTGCCGTTGCGTGTACACCCCAGCACCATCACGCCCCGCGTACCCAACTGCGACTCTTTGAGCATCCGCCCGATCAGCGAGCTGCCGACGTGTACCTCGACCTCCTCAACCACGTAGCCCGCGTGCACCCGCAGCAGAAGGGCAAAGTCGGCGGGCCGCACCACGCCCGAGCGCTTGAGCGAGGCCTTGATGAGCCCGTCGATGACCCACTGGACCGGCGGCGCGATCGACAGCAGCCAGAGCGTCAGCACGCCCACGCTGATGAAAAGCAGGACGCGAAGCTCGCCGGAGGTGCCATCGGCCTTCACGAACGCGACGATGACCGACCCGACGCCAGCGGTGATGCCGACGTTGCCCGCAAGGATCAGGTGCTTGATGATCCGCCGTCGCGTGCTGTCAGAGACGACCATCTCCGCCTCGCGGGTCGTGAACCCTACTCCGAAAAACGCGGAATAGGCCTGAAAGCTCGCAACTTCCCACGAGAGCCCGGTCATCACCAGCGCGGCGGTGCCGACGCGCACGAGGATGAGCGAGACGGCGATGATGACCATAAGCGAGATGATGGCGGCCATGGGGCATCATTGGCAGGAGATCTCGCAAAACAGGCTGTGCTCCGACGTTACAATGACTTCGGACCTGTCGGCTCTGCACAGACATGAAAGGTGCCCACCCATGCGTCACACCGAATCCCACCGCTCCCACCGCATCGGCTGGCTCCGCGCCGCGGTGCTTGGCGCCAACGACGGCATTGTCTCCACCGCGAGCTTGATCGTCGGCGTCGCAGCGGCCGACACGCCCCGCAGCGGCATCCTCGTCGCGGGCCTCGCGGGGCTTGTCGCGGGCGCGATGTCGATGGCCGCGGGGGAATATGTGTCCGTGAGTTCGCAGGCCGACACCGAGGGCGCGGACATGGCGCGCGAGCGCCACGAACTGGCCATGCAGCCCGAGAGCGAGCACGCCGAACTCACCGCGATCTACATCAAGCGCGGCCTAGACGAGAATCTCGCGGGCGAGGTGGCCACGCAGCTCATGGCTAAGGACGCCATCACCGCGCACGCCCGCGATGAACTGGGCATCACCGAAGAACTCGCGGCCCGCCCGGTGCAGGCGGCGTTTGCCTCGGCGGCGACGTTCACGGTGGGTGCCGCTCTGCCACTGTTGCTGGTGCTCATGCTGCCCAAGGCCGCGCTGGTCTGGGGCGTGAGCGGCGCATCGCTCTTCTTCCTCGCTGTGCTTGGCGCGGTCGCGGCCCGCGCGGGCGGCTCCCCGGTGTTCAAGGCCACGGCCCGCGTGGCCTTCTGGGGCGCGCTGGCGATGGGCCTGACGGCGGGCGTGGGCGCGCTCTTCGGAGCGAAGGTGTAACCAGAGCCTGCGGGCACAAATGTTTAGCCGTCGCTCGTCGCCTGACGCCGAAGAAAGCGGCTGTTCACCGTGGGGATCCATCCACATGCGCCATGGCGTCCGCCTTGGTTTTGTGCACGGTGCCCTCGGGGTGGTTTGGCGGAGAATAGATTGTGTAGAGTTTCATCGGTTCGGCTGTGGATGAGTTGATGAAGTTGTGCACGGTGCCGGCAGGGACGACCACGGCCGAGCCGCTCGACAACGTGTGCTCGACGCCGTCCAGCACGCACGTGCCACGCCCCGCCTCGACGCGGAAGAACTGGTCGATGCCCGGGTGTGTCTCGCTGCCGATGTCCTCGCCCGGGAGGAGAGACATGACCACGAGCTGGCAGTGCGTCGCCGTGAACAGCACCTCACGAAAGGACGTATTGCTCAGCGTCTTTGACTCGATGTTGCCTGTGAATCCTCGCATTGTCAGATTCCCTTCTGCGCTCTCGCGCAATGCACATGCCCGAACTAATCTTCCGCGTCGGGCTTCGAACTATTTGGTACACGCCGGTTCAATCATTATCGTTCTTGTTTTCAACGCTCCCCTTCTCGCCCTCTTTCTACGCCTCGCCCATTCGCAGCGTCGTGCCGATCAGCGGCAGCGTCGTGGTCTGTGTGGCCGCGTCGAAGTTGCGGACCAGACCGAAGGCCCACGTCCCGGCGATCGCCACGAAGACGATCGCGACGATGGGCCGGGCCGACCTGATGCCGTCGGACGGCTCGGCGTCCTTCTTGCCGTGTATCATGCTCGCGATGATGTTCTCGCGGTGGCGGATCGTGTGCAGCGCGACGCCCAGGATGTGGGCAATCACTACCCCGACCGTGACATACGACAGGATCTCGTGAATCTCCTTCACGCTCTCGTTGCCGAGGCCGAGCATGATCCCGGTCACGCCCATCGCGAGCACCAGCCCGAGCATGGCGAAGATCGCATAGGCCGAGCCGGGGTTGTGGCCGAGGTAGCGCTTGCCATCGCGCGAGAGAACGCCCTTCATGTAGGCGATGACGGCACCTGGCCCGAAGACAAACGTGCCGAACCGCGCGTAGCGCGAGCCGCCGACGCCCCACACCACGCGAAGCAAAACCATGAGGCCGCTCGTCAGGCCGATGATCGAGTGATACGGAAACAGCGTGCTGTCTTCACCGAGCAAAGGCGCGATGACCGCCGCAGCGATGAAGCCTGCGGACAGGAGCATGTGAAAGAGCCGGGTCGGCAGGTCCCAGATAAGGACGCGCGTCATGGTGAGTCTCCTCGATGCGCGAGCCACTCTGGAGAGTCCAAGCACGCTTCACGTGGCTGCAAGATTGTATCCCGACCAACTCGTCCGCCTTCCGCCAAGCCTTCCGGCCCTTCCCGGCCATGGTCATGCCTGTGCCGACTCGGAATCGCCCCCGGCACCCCCCGCTCGATGCACCTCGCTCGCAATCAGCGGGGCGAGATACGTGCCCGGCTCGTCGGAATGGGATGATCTCGCGCCATGGCGGCGTGCCCCCCCCCGAATGGACCGAACACAGGGTTGACGGGTGTTCGGGGACGCTACTACACATGATCTCTCCGGCGTTGCGCGCTGGTGAAGCGAAGCCGATGCTCCGCACATCGCGAGTCGCCCCCGCTCGTCCGGTGGATCGCGCACGCCGATTTCTGCTCGATCGTAACATGTGATATATTCCTGTTGCGATGATCATCTACACGTGCGCGAAATGCCGGGAAGAGTTGGAGGTTGAGGAGAACCTCGCCGGGCGGCGTGTGAAGTGTCCGCACTGCGCGAACGTTGAGGTTGTGGCGGGAGTGGCCGGCGTAGCGCGGCCCGCAAAGCGTTCTGGAGTAGCCGAGCAACTGCCGCTTGGTCTCGATCGCGCCACCGCCATGGGGTTGCCGCCAGACTCTGGGCCGGAGGTTGAGGTTTTGCGAGTACACCCGGTCATGTTCAGGGCCAGGCCGCTGGTCGGGCTCGGTTTGGCATCGCTGATATTGGGCGGTATTGGGCTGGCGATCGCGGGTCAGTTTGCCGCGACGTTTGCCAACTACCGCTGGGCTGCATTCGCAGGTCTGGGGCTGCTGTTGATGGGCTTGGTCTGGGTGGCGTTGTGGAAGCTTAAAGCGATGGGGACCATGGTCATTGTGACCAACAAGCGCACAACCGTTCGCCGTGGATTGTTGAGCAAGCGAACTCGCGAGATTCTGCACGATCAGGTGAAAGATATTGAGGTGGTCCAGACCTTCGGGCAGCGAATGCTGCGAACAGGCACACTGGGGATCGATGGCTCGGGGACAGATCAGATCGAGTTGGTGGTCGATGACCTGCCCAGCCCGGACAGGCTGCGGAAGTCGATTGATGCGTACAGGAACATCGGGTGAGCGTGTTGGGTGGGACTGGTTGGCGAGGCGGGGACGGGGGATGGGGGGGACGGGGAGGACTGGGCGCGCTAAACTCCGACCCGATGAGCAGGGGTAGTCTCAGGGGATGTCGAGGATACTGGAGCCGGCGTTGTCGGTTGTTTCCAACAGTGCATTGCCGACATCCGTTGGCGGCCCGGATACGGGCGAATCACCATCGACCGTGCGAGTGACACCGATGGTGCCGACCGCGCGCGTACGTGTGCTGGTTGTTACGTGGAACCGCCAGGTCTGCATTGAGAGCCTGCTGCTCTCGCTCTCGCGACAGACGTATCCGCGTGAACTGATGGATGTGACGGTGATCGACAACGCCTCGACCGATGGCACACCTGAGTTTCTGCGCGAGCGGTTCAGACCCGAGATGGTGGTGATGAACCAGACCAGCGCGGCGCACGAGCCCAACTTTCAGATCCCCGCGATGGCGGCCCGTGCGGTTGGCGCGGTCGGTGGCCGAGAGGGGGAGGCACGAAACACGCTTGGGTTCGGCTCGCTCACGGTGATTCGCAACCGGACCAACGTCGGCGGGTGCGGGGGGTTCAACACCGGCTTTGCGTTTACCGAATGGGCGATGGAGCGTGAGCGGATGTCGGGGTCGGGCGGGGCGGGAATTGTTGGGAGAGGGATCAGCATTGGGAAAGTTGAGCCGCAGAAGCGGGCTCCGACTGAGCTGGTCTGGCTTGTGGATGATGATGCCGATGTCCCGGCGGATGCGTTGGAGAACCTGGCCCGCGTCATGATGCGCTCGACGGATATCGGGTTGGTCGGCTCACGCACGGTCAATATCGCCGACCGCAAGACGACCATCGAAACGACGATCTATTACAACCGCATGACGGGCGCGATGCAGGACGACTGCCCGCCCCTCGCTCCTTCGGCGCCCGCCCCAACTTCCGCATCTCCCGAGGGTCCTGAAAGTACTAAACGTGAAGCGTGGCTGAAGTGGATTGCCCAAACTGGCGGAACGCGCGGCGAGAGGGTTTTCACCGGTCAGATTGATGTTGATGTGGTCTCGGCGTGCTCGATGCTCGCCCGATGGGGCGCGGTGGTCGGTACTGCCGACAAGAAAAAGCCCGCGGTTGGTTTCTGGGATTGGCGTTACTTCATTTACTGCGATGATGCCGACTGGTGCCTGCGCTTCGCAAAGGCGGGGTGGCGTGTGGTGCTCGCGCTTGATGCGGTCGTCTACCACACACCCTGGAACTTGAAACTGACCCCGGCCCGCATCTACTACGCGAATCGCAACAAGGTCTGGATGGGGCAGAAGGTGCTCGCGGGTCAGCAGCTTCGCACCGTGACGACGCGCGCGATGAAATCCATTCTGCTCGATAGTCTGCGCGCCGCGATGCACCGGCGGCTCTTTCACGCCGACATCATTCTGGATACGGCGCGCGACATCGCGATCGGACGGACCGGGAAGACCGGGAGCGATGGTCCGTCTGGCGAACCGGTCTTTGACGCGATGAAGCGGTTGAACCTGCTGCGCAGCGGCGTGGTGGTGGCGATTGTCTGCCCGCACGCCGATGCGCTCAAGTGGGCGGATGACCTCCGCACCCACGTGCGGTCGCGCGTTGAGGAGTTGAACAGAATGGTTGGTGCGGGAGGGGGCGTGATGCCCTCCGACCGATTGAAAGAACCGGAGTATCGCCTGATCGTGCGTAACGATGTGGGGGGCGAACTGCCGAGCGGCTCGATTGTCTATGGGAGTCACCGGGGCTCCAAGATCAAGAAGCAACTGCACATCGCGAAGTCAGGCGCGAGTGCGGTGGTGGTCTTTGACCAAACCAACGACTTCCCCGCGCTTGCACGCGGAGGCTGGAATCTTCACATCGATCAGAAGAAGCCGACCGTCGCCCAGGTTGAGCGCGATGGTTGGGTTGCCAGGCTCAGGTTTACCGCGAGATGGGCACCGATCGCGGTGCGGTGTCTCTGGTTCGCACGGCGCATTAAACCATACAAAAGCCCCACACGCTACGGATGAGCGGAAAATCGATCCGTCTTCCCGAAGTCCCGCAAACCAAACAAGTAATTCCGCCCAGTTGCGGCGGCAGAGCGAAAGCGGAAGATGCCCCCATCGAGTCTTACAGGCCGCGAGTTTTACACCTCCAAGCACGGGTTGCACCCGCCGAAGGCCGGACCCCTGATGCCCGCGCCGTTGGCACAAGAGCCGGAGGCGACGGAGCGAGTTCCATGGCCGAGATCGCCACGACCACTGCGTATCGCGTTAATCGGTTGGGCCAGACTTTCAAGTCAGGCACGCGAGGGGAGCGGGTACAACCTCAGCAAGAGTGAACTGGCTCGCGGACTGATGATGAGCGGGCACAGCGTGAGCTACCTGCAATCGGGCATGAGCTACCGGCGCGGTCTGCTCGGCAGGCGCGGCCCGCACGTTGCGCCGCGCGAAACGTGGGCGGGGATCAGGTGCTACGAACTTCGCAACTCGCCGAACATCGCGCCCGCCGCATTCAACTTCGCCAACATGCGTCAGGAAATTTCCAGCCCCGCGACATCGGGACTGGTCACCTCGTGGCTTCGCGAGGTGAGGGCCGAGGTCGTCCATATTCATTCGCAGGAGGGGTATGGTCTGGACCTGATCGGAGCGATCGAGAATGCGGGCATCCCAGTGGTCGCGACGCTGCATAACTACTGGTTTGTCTGTCCGCAGGTTGATCTTCTCTACCGCGAGTCTGAAGTCTGCGTGGACTACCAAGGCGGCATGCGGTGCGCCGAATGCATGGAACCGAAGGATGTGCTCAGGCTTAAACAGCAGCGATCAACCGGTCAGACGCTTGAGTGGCTGTTGGGTCTGTATCCGGCGGATGTGATTCGCAAAATGGCGTATGGCGTGAAGCCCGCGCTCAGATCACTGTTATCGGGACGACTCTCGCGTAGATTTGTACCACCCGCGCTGAACCCGGAAGGATTGCCCGACCCGGAACTCGCGCTCGGGTTCGATGTTGATCGCGGCACCATCACCGATGGAACGATCGTTCACGATGCCGGGCTTGCGCCGCACGAGCTGCCGAGCAACTACATCCGCGTGCCACTCAAGACCAACGAGAAGATGCTTGCCTCGCGCGAGGTTCATCTCAAAGTGCTCAACACCTATGGAGAGCGCCGTGCGGCGGGCGTGGCCGCGTTGAACCGAGCATCGATGGTCATCCCTCCCAGCGATTTTCTACGGAAAGTACATGTGGCTATGGGTGTAGCGGAGGAGCGGACACGATGGGTCAGGCTCGGCCAGCCACACTTTGACCAGATCAACCGGCGCACGCGGCGCTCGCCGTACTATGACAAGTCGCCATGGAACCCCGCCATCGAGTCGCGACCGTTGCGGTTTGGTTTCTTCGGAACAACCCGGGCGAACAAGGGTCTTGAGGTGCTTACGCGGGCGATCCCGCTGCTCACACCCGAGGTTCGGCAGAGGTGCCAGTTCACGATCCGCGCGCTCGGATGGGAATCAGGATTCAAGAAGAGACTGAGCAGGTTTCCGGAGGTCTGCGTCTGGCCCGGTGTGGGGTACGACCTCTTGCAGTTGATAGGCTCGGGCGGAGACTTTGATGTTGGAATCCTGCCGCACATCTGGATGGAGAACTCTCCGCTTGTGCTGCTTGAGAACTTCCATGCCGGGAAGTTTGTCATCTGCTCGCGGCTGGGCGGCCCGGTGGATTGGGTCCGCGAAGGGGATAATGGACTCTTCTTTGCGGGGGGAGATGAACACGGACTGGCCGCGTGTATCACGCGAGTTGTGACCGGTGAAGCACGACTTCCCTCGCCGCGCGAGATCCACAAGGCCACAGTGCTTCGCAGTTACCCCGACCATGTGCGTGAGGTCGAGGGAATCTATCGCGAAGTGATCGGCAAGCGATCAAGCAGGGCTGTCACGCCGGGCCCAGAAACCGTCTCGGTTTGCCCACAGGGAGGCCCGGGTGACTGCGCCCGTGCCTCATGATTAAACTACCGATCTTGAACGCTTGCCTTGATCGCGCTGCTCAGCGCTTACCCTCGGACTGGTATTCCTTGAGATTGGCCTCCAGCTCGGTCTTCAAGTCTTCATCCTCAGCAAGTTCAACGGCCTTCTTCTGAAGTTCAAGGGCCTTCGGCTTCTCGTTCTTAAGCCAGTACACCCGCGCCAGCGTGTCGAGGATCGCCGAGTTCTTCTCTTTGCTGAGACGGTTGGCCTCCGTCGCGGCCTTCATGGCCAGTTCGATATCACGCGATTTGGTTGGGGCCTTGGGGTCGACAATCGCCCATGCGATGGTGTTGAGAGCGATGTAGTTGCGTGCGACGACCTGCTCATCCACCACCGTCGCGGCGAACTTATACGCCTCTGGATCATTGTTCTTGATCAGCAGTTCGGCCTTGAGCGCACTCTGGAAACGCGCTATGCGCGGGTACTTTGTCTGAAAGGCCTGAAAGTCTTTCCACGCACCGCTCGCGTCGGTCAGGGCCTTCTCCATAATGGCATCGGCGACCGCCGTGGCTTCCTCCTCCATCTGCTCGATCTCATCGGGACCGTTCTTGATATCCCACTTGCCCGCGACAATCTTGTCGAGCACCAGACCGAGGTCATGGTCGGCGGGGTCGCCGTGAAATGCAAGCTTTCCCTGCTGGTCAACGATGAAGACCCAGGGAACTCGCCCTGCGTCGGCGGCCTTGAAGTATTCGTCGTTGGCTTTAGATGAGTCGTCCCATGCGATCGCGAAATCGACCGCAGCGCCCTTGTCTGCGAGCAGTTTCTCCGCCTTATCGAGGGCCGCGCCACCGCCCCGCCCCGCGATGCCGACGATGTGTACGTTCTTGTCTTTCAGTTCCATTTGCAGTTCGGTAAGTCGAGGCAGATACCGCTGAGACGATTGTGAGGATGGTGACCAGAAGACCAGTGCATATACGTGGTCTTTGGTGAAGGTGGTTACGGGTGTGCCCTTGAGCCATTTTTCGATCGCGAGCACAGGTGCGTTCGCACCCACTTCGAGCTTCGTCGCAAGCTTCGCGGGTGCCTTGCTCTCTGGTTGTGTCACGGGTGTGCCCGGAGTCGCGGTGGGCGCGGCAGGGGTCGTCTGCGCTGTCGCGAGAGACCCTGATGCAAGCACGAGTGAACTGCAGATCGCGAGTCGTGAGATGAAGCGAGTCATGGTGATGGATCTCCGGATGAGGAAAGAGCGGTCGCAGGACAATAGCGCATGGTGGCGATCCATAATGCACCACGACCAAGCGGTCGAGTTGCCAGTTCACACCGTCAAAGTCATCTGCTGAACCATGGGCATATGAAAGAGGAATCGACTCAACGGGGAATATCCACGTTGAGAACATCTGCGCAGCGGCGGGCATCTTCGTACCCGGCATCTGCATGACGAAAGACACCCATCATGGGATCATTGGTCAGCACGCGTTCGAGCCGCTTGGCAGCAGCGGGTGAGCCGTCGGCCACGATGACCTGCCCGGCGTGCTGGCTGAACCCAATGCCCACACCACCACCGTGATGAAAGGAGACCCATGAGGCTCCGGATGCCGTGTTCACCAAAGCGTTGAGGATCGCCCAATCACTGACCGCATCGGAGCCATCGATCATGGCCTCGGTCTCACGGTTTGGACTGGCAACACTGCCGCAATCGAGATGGTCGCGACCGATGACGATCGGCGCGCTGACCTTGCCTTCAGCGACAAGTTTGTTGAAAAGCAAACCGGCCTTGTCGCGCTGACCGAGCCCGAGCCAGCAGATTCGCGCCGGAAGCCCTTGAAAGCCGAACCGAGGCTTGCACCGATCAAAGTCGCCCGCGAGGAGAGCTTCTGGGTGGGCGTGGCATGAGAGGATCCAGGTACGAAGTCGGGCCGAATAGGGATCGGCTGGAGCATCATCGCCCCGGGGAGAAGCTCCACCGAAGAGATTTAGGATCGCGAGATCGGTGACATAAATATCGCGAGGATCGCCGCTGAGCGCAACCCAGCGGAACGGGCCGCGACCAATGCAAAACTGGGGTCGGATGTACGCGGGGACAAATCCAGGGAAGCTGAATGCGTCTTGAAAGCCGCCACCCCGACCACCCGCATGATCGAACGCGCGCTGGCGAATGTTGTTGCCATAGTCAAACGTCACCGCGCCGCGGCGTTGCAGTTCGACCATCGCGAGAACGTGACGTTCGATCGTCGCCATGCTCAGGCGCGTGTACTGGCCCGGACTCACGCGGCGCATGAGTTCAGATTCGTGCTGAGTCAACTCGACGGGTACATAGCCGGTGAGCGGATCGTGCGCGCTGGTTTGATCGGTGAGCACATCGGGCGTGACACCCCGTTGAAGCAGCGTTTCAAGAAGTTCGACGGCGTTGCAGTTGATACCGATTGAGCGCACAACGCCCTTCTCGGCATAGCCAACGGCGGTATCAATCGCGGCATCGATCCCACCCACAATCTCATCCAGATAACGGTCCTTGACCCTTCGATCGAGCCGCAACTGATCGGTATCGGCGATCAGGCATACACCTTCGTTCATGGTGACCGCAAGAGGTTGCGCCCCGCCCATGCCTCCGCACCCCGCGGTGACACAGAGGCGATGCTTGAGTGTTCCGCCGAAGTGTTGACGGGCACATTCGGCGAAAGTCTCATAGGTGCCTTGAAGAATGCCCTGGGTGCCGATGTATATCCATGAGCCAGCCGTCATCTGTCCGAACATGATGAGCCCTTTGCGGGCAAGCTCGTCAAAGTGTTCCTGTGTGGCCCAGTGCGGGACCAGGTTTGAGTTAGCGATGAGGACACGCGGAGCGTCTTCGTGCGTTCGCACGATTCCAACGGGTTTGCCCGATTGAACGAGCAGTGTCTCATCCGGCGCTAAACGCTTGAGCGCTGAGACAATGGCATCGAAGGCTTCCCACGTGCGGGCCGCTTGCCCGCGACCACCGTAGACGACGAGCGCATCCGGAAGTTCGGCAACATCGGGGTCGAGATTGTTCATCAACATGCGCAAGGCCGCCTCGGCCTGCCAGGTCATGCAAGAGAGCTTGCGGCCGCGTGGCGCACGTACGGTTCGCACGCGCCCACGTTGAGGTGGAAGCCCCGCAACCGGGGGAACTGGGGACTGATCTGGTATTGAAGTCGGTGGCATGGTGAAGGCCAAACAGTGGCTGAGTGTGGGTGGTATAAAGAACACATTACACGAGCAGAGCGAGCGGCACAAGTGCCCAAACAGGGGAGGTCTTGGCTCAAATCGGCTGATCCCACAAACTGGCCACGAACATTGTTTGGCGATACCCCATGCTGGCAGTATTGCCGAGTCCGGATCATTCCTTGGCGGCGCCAGCGAAAGCGACCGGACTTCGATAACCCTGCCGGTCATAGGCACGAACACCGAAGAAGTGATCGTCCTTATTGAGCGAGAGTCGGAGCTCGGTCGCCCGACCGGCGTCGCTGACAAAGTCGGTGCTCCATGTCGGATCCGTCGTGGCTCGATGAACGACTTCGTAGCCTATGACATCGGGCTCAGGAGATGCAGACCACCGGATCAGCGTATCACTCCCGAGGTCCTTATTGACAATACGAACATTGGCGGGCGGTCGTGGTGCGTTGGCCAAATTCATGAGTGTGGCGATGTTGAGTCGGGCCACTCGTGCCATGTAGTCTGAATCGAGATAACGCGCCACATCTCCGTAAGGGAGCGAATCTTTGGTAGCGACGTTCACGTGCTGCCGGTCGTAGTGTTCGCGAAAGACGGTGAATCGCACGGCCGGAAAGCCGTTGGTGTTGAATGCCATGTGATCGCCGCCGCGCAGAAAGCGATCCTGGCGGAAGATCATTGCGGTCTGTGGCAGGATGTTCTCGTGCTGCGCTGCGATGGCCTCAACAAACCGTGCGAGCTGCCGGCTTGAGGAATCGGACTCGGAGGCGATGGTCCGGATATCGGCGAGTTGCTCGGCACTTGGGTTACGCGGCAGGCCTTCTGAAAACACACGTACGGTGTAGTAGCGGCTCCCACTCACCGCTGGATCTGTCGGATCACCCACGATGTCGTTGTTGAGCACTCCCGCGATGTTCTCTTGACGCGCCGCCGCCTGGGCCGCATGGTACTCAGCACCGATCAGCCCCTGCTCTTCACCTGCGGTCAGAAGAAAGACCACGGTGGAATCGAGGTTCAAGGTTGAGAGTACACGGGCAGACTCCAGCACAACTGCAGACCCGGAGGCATTATCGTTGGCACCGGGAGCATCGCCCTTGAAATCGAGGGCATCGGCATTTCGGCTGTCGTAATGAGCAACCACGTAGTAGCGGCGATCTGCGGCTTCCTTCATCGCGCCGGGCAGTGTGGCCACGATGTTGACCACGCGGCCGCCATCCGGAAGCCGTATCGATTTCGGGGCATCGAACTCTTCAAACTCCACCTTGAGCCGCGCAGACTTGACTTCAGCCCCAGCCGATTTCGGTGCATAGGACTCCAACTCTTGCTTGAGCCAGTTGCGCGCTGCCCCGATCCCACGAGTCTCCGATGTGGTTTCGGAAAGCGTGTGGCGTGTGCCAAACGAACAGAGCTTTTCAACCGATAACCGGAGCCTTGCGCTCTCCACCGTCTTGATCACGTCAGCCTGAAGATGCGCAGGGGGTGGTGGCGGCGATGTGAGCGTGATCGAACTTGACAGTACCAGGGGAAGTACGACGAGAAGCGTGTTCATGCAAGAGCATATCGGCATGAACCCACGAAATGGACCACACCCAGAATCATCCCGCGGCGCGGAACTGCACGAGTTTGCCCCCGCACATGACCGCATCAATCGCTGGCAACCCGAACTCGTATGCCAAATTTCGCTCGTCGGTATGCCGCGAGAGGATGAGATCAGCCCGCAGCCCACGGGCGATGATGCCTCTGTCGGCGAACCCGAGCATACACGCGGGGTTGACGGTGACGGCGCTGATGGCCTCGGCGGGCCATAGCCCACATTTACGAACAGCGAGCGCCATGGTCGCGGGCATGGAGCCGCAGGGCGCCGAACCCGGGTTAAAGTTGGTGGCGATACAGAGTTTGGAACTGGTGCTTGCGTCACAGAATCCACGACCGTTTGCGTAACGGTCATCAACATGGAACCCGCAAACAGGCAGAATGACCCCAAACGTATTGGCACAAGCTGCGAGTTCGGCAAGTTCAGATTCGGTGGAGGCCTCAAGGTGATCGACGCTGATTGCGCCCATTCGTATTGCCTCGCCCGTCATGCCAAGTGCGTTGAACTGATCGGCATGAACACGAATCGGATGGCCCAATCGCCTGGCCTCGGTGAAAAGCCGAACCGTCTGATTGACCGACCACGCGCCTATTTCGCAATAGGCATCAACCGTGATGCCGGGGAACTCGCGGCTGATGGAGGGGAGCGTGTCGCTGATCACGTACTCAACAAATGAATCGGTCCCGCCCGCGAACTCAGGGTCGATGGCATGGCCGATGAGGGCAGTAGATACCACCGTGCCCTCAAAGTGTGCGGCCGCATCGCGGATCGCCCGGAGCATCTTGAGCTCAGCCTCCGTCGAGAGCCCATATCCGGATTTGACTTCGATCGTGGTCGAACCCTCGCGCAGCATTGATCGAAGTCGGGTAAGTAGCTCTTCGGTAAGTACATCCTGCCGCGCGGCTCGAACACTCCGCACAGTTGACATGATGCCCCCACCACCCTTGAGAATATCGAGATATGTTCGGCCTTGCCGGTTGTAGAGCCACTCATCAAGCCTGTTCCCCGCCCAACACGCGTGCGTATGGCTATCCACAAACCCCGGCATCAGCACGCGCCCGCGTGCATCAATCATCGTTCGAGGATTGCCGCGGCGGATGAACTCGGCGCCTTCAGCCCCTTCGGCAATCGTTTCAACACATCCCTGTTCGACAAGCACGCTCGCACAGGCGATAACCTCAAGCGACTGGGCCAGTCTGCCCGATCGAACGGCGGGGCGTACGCCCAACTCGGCAGAATGGGTTGAGTCGCACAAAGTAAGTAAACGAGCGTTGAGGATTCCGATGCTCATCGCCGCGTTCCACATGATGCGGGCTCGATCGGACGCTCAGCAAAGCCACGCAGAAATGTCAGAAACATGTGCGCGGCCAGCCGTGCGGTGCGTCCATCCACATCGCAAGCCGGGTTCAACTCCATGATGTCAAAGCACCTCACCGTCGGAGAGCGCCCGGCGGCGCGAATGATCGGTTCGAGTTCGCGTGCCGTGAGCCCCGACGGATTGAGCGCGCTGACACCCGGAGCGTGCGCGGCGTCGAAGACATCCATATCAAGTGAAACAAACGCACTCTGCCCAATAGGCAAAGCCTGTTCGAGCAACATCGGAAACGCGAGCGACTGGCCGCGGCATGATTGAAAATACTCGAAATGTTCGCGAGAGTTGACCAAAGGATTCATGCCGACAACACGCAGATCGGTTGCGTATCCACCTTCCATCAGGGCGCGGAAGGGCATGCCCGAGCCAACTTCCGGGCGCACGTCAAGATGAGCGTCGAGATAGAGCCCCCTCAATACGCCATACACCTTGGCAACACCACGCACGAAGGGAAAGGTGAGATCGTGACCGCCGCCGATCGCAATCGGAAAGAACCCGCGTTCGAGGAGTGACAACACGACTTCGGTGATGCGATCATGGGTTTCGCGCAGATCATCGGAGGGGATGACATCGCCTGCATCAAACACGCGCGGAAAGGCGAGCGCATCCGCCGACTCATCGGCCGGGCTTGCCACACCATAGCGTGCAAGCGCGGCACGAAACGCGGCCGGACCGGCACGGGCTCCCTCGCGCCCATGATTGAGCATCACACCCATGTCATCGGGTATGCCCACCATGGCCACGCTGCACTTGGCCGCGATTGCCTGCGCCTCAGCGTCTTCGACAAGTTCAGGAGTATTACGAACCACGGTCGCGGCAAAGCGACCAGAACGCGGTTGCGGATCGGGCCAGATCGGTGGTGCGAGAAAGGGGGGCACGATGCAAGAGTACCACGCCGCGAAGCCGGCAGAGCGTCAGGCCTCTGAAGTACGATCGTCCCCATCGGTTCGACCGCTGTCGGGTGTGCGGTCGAGACGGGCCAGATCGATAAGGTTGGGCATCTGAACAGATCCACAATCCGGACACACGATTCCATGCATGCCGATCGGCTCTCCCGAAAGATCGAGCCCGCACGCCATGCACGTCGGACGTAGGAGCTTGGTCGTTAGCTTGGAGACGCTGACCACCGCGGTGACGAACGCTGCACCCATCACAGGGAGCCACGGAGCACCTGCAAATGCGATGGCTGCGCCCGCAGCAATACATATGGCGCAGACATAGGCCAAGGCACGATACCGAGCCCCTCGGATCCACTCCATCCGCGGCTGAAGCAGATCGACCATATCGGTTCGGGCGGGTAGCTTGGGTGGTTGCGGCGGCGTCACGGCGTCCCTCGAATGTGATTCCTGATAATAGGTCACCGAAACTGATTCTTGGCAAAAATTTCTGGCACATTCGAGTGGGTTTACCCGGCTTGGACAACCACCCAACGATACCGAACACGCCGAGCAACGGACCGCTAAGATCGGCCGTGCCCATCCGAACGCCACAATCCGTTAAAGAGGTGCCCAGCCTGAGCGAGGCGGATATCGAGCTTGCCTACGCCGCGGCACAAGCCGTCGTGCAGACCCACCACCGTCTTGCCGATTGGCTGAGAGTCGGCATGACGCTCGCACAGATCGACCGGTTCATTGCGGATCAGTTGCTCGACCTGCAATGTCGAAGCTGCTTTCTTCACTATAAGGTACCAAGACTTCCACCCTTCCCCTCGCACGCCTGTCTGAGCCTCAACGACTGCGTCGTGCATGGCACGGCTGGTTACTGCACAAGGCCACTGATCAAAGGCGATGTGCTCAAGATCGACATTGGTGTCTGGCGTCGAAACTGGGTGGGCGATGCCGGATGGACCTACGCCTTCGGTGAAGTTTCACCCGAGGTTCGCCGGCTGATGGAGAGCGGAAAGGAATCGCTCCGACGCGGCGTGAAGGAACTCCGCCCGGGCAGGCTGCTCATCGAGTGGGCACGGACGGTTCAGACGTGTGTCGAAAAGGAGTATGGCTTCCATCTGGTTCGCGGCCTCGGTGGGCACGGGTATGGCAAGAAGCTGCATGAAAAGCCCTTCGTTTCAAACGTCGTGCCGACCGAATCGGGCGAGTGGCCGGAAGCTTTCGAGTATCTGCGCCCGGGAATGCTCATTGCCGTTGAACCCATGATCGGCATGACGACCGCGGCCACCCGCAGCGAGAGCCGCCGCTGGCCCGTCTACATCGCCGATGGTTCGATGAGCGTTCACTACGAGCATGATGTGCTCATCACTCCCGCGGGTCCGCGTGTGCTGACCGAAGGCATGGAGAATCTCCCGGACATTGTTGGCTGAGTGCCTCGCGTGGTTTTTCGTCGATTGCCTCGATTCGCTTGCTGACCAACTGATATGGCAGGACAACACGCGATACTCCCGATTCTCGAACGGCGCGCGGAGATCGAAGAGGCGATTCGCAGCTCGCAGGTTGTGGTGATCTGTGGCGAAACGGGTTCAGGCAAAACCACGCAGCTTCCACAGATATGCCTTGCGATCGGGCGCAGCAGCCGCAACGCTGGCGCGGGGGGGGCGGGGACTGGTGGGGGCGGACTCATCGGCCACACACAGCCCCGGCGACTGGCCGCGCGGGCTGTGGCCGCACGAATTGCTGAAGAGCGAGGCGAAGCACTGGGCGGGACAGTCGGTGTAAAGGTTCGATTTCAAGATCAGACCAGCAGTCGTACACGCATCAAGGTGATGACGGACGGAATGCTGCTGGCCGAACTCGCATCGGACCCCAGGCTCAGCGCCTACGACACGCTGATCATCGATGAAGCCCATGAGCGGTCGTTGAACATCGACTTTCTTCTCGGGTGCGTCAAGCAGTTGCTGCCGAAGCGGCCCGAGCTCCGAGTCATTGTCACGTCTGCGACGATCGATCCCAGGCGATTCGGAGATTACTTCGGCGGCGCAAAGGTGATCGAGGTCTCTGGCCGAACCTACCCGGTTGAGGTTCGCTATCACGATGCCAAGGCTAGCGAGGATGATGCCGATCGTGTGAACTACGATTCTGTGGCCGATGCGGTGGATGAACTGACCAGCCCAAGGCTGGAGCAAGGGGACATCCTCGTCTTTCTTCCCGGCGAACGAGACATCCGGCTTGCGGGAGATGCGATTGTTCGGCGGCACATCAACGCGGATATTCTCCCACTTTTCTCGCGATTGACCAATCAGGAACAGGATCGGATATTCCATCCATCATCAGGCGGCCGTCGGCGCGTCATCCTCGCAACGAACGTCGCTGAAACATCCCTCACCGTGCCCGGCATTCGATACGTGGTCGATTGCGGCCTTGCCAGAATGAGCCGCTACGACTCGCAACGGAAGATCCAGAGTCTACCCGTTGAGCCCATCTCGCGGGCGTCGGCTGATCAACGTGCGGGCAGGTGCGGACGCATCGCCGCGGGCGTGTGCATCCGCCTGTTCAGCGAGGATTCCTACCATGAGCGACCACGCTTCACCGAGCCCGAGATCCGGCGGACCAGTCTCGCAAGTGTGATTCTGCGGATGAAAGCCCTCGGATCGGAACTCGGCTCGATCGAGTCGTTTCCGTTCATCGATCCGCCAGACAACACGGCCATCAGGGATGGGTACGAAACACTCTTCGAGCTTGGCGCGATCAACGAAGCTACCCCACAAGCCCATCTCACCCCGGTCGGCGAGCGGATGAGCCGCGTGCCTGTTGATCCTCGAATCGCTCGAATGCTGATGGGTGCAGAGCGTGAAGGGTCGCTCAACGAAGTCATCACCTTGGCCGCGGTTCTTTCCATACAGGATCCAAGAGAACGCCCGCTCAGCAGGCAGGATGATGCCGACCGTGCTCAATCAGGCTTCCGCCATCCGGGGAGTGACTTTCTCTCGCTTCTCAAACTCTGGGACCACTATTCACACGCGGTCGAGACATCTTCGCACGGACAGCTCTTCGGTTGGTGTCGCGAGCACTTTCTCTCAGCCTCGCGCATGCGCGAATGGGGAGAGATGATCCGCCAGCTTCGCGAGACCACGGATGATCTCGAACTGGTTCCCAACCCGCGCCCGGCCACAGATGATGCCGTGCATCGCGCGTTGCTCACCGGCCTCATCACCAACGTCGCTTGTCGCGAGGGAGATGGTTCATTCGATTATCGCGGCGTTCGTGGCAACACCGTACAGATCTTCCCGGGTTCGGCCCTCTTCAAGAAGGGGCCGAAGTGGATCATGGCGGCGGAGGTTGTGCAGACCACGCGCTTGTACGCGCGCACGGTCGCGAGGATCGAGCCTGAGTGGATCGAGGATGTTGCGCGGCACATGTTTCGTCGGCAGTTGAGCGATCATCACCTGGACTCCGAGACCGGTGAACCGAGCGCGTGGGAGCGCGTCACGCTGAGCGGGATCGTTGTCGTTCCGCGGCGGCGTGTGTCCATCGCTTCGATTGATCCTCAGGCGGCGCGTGCCCTGTTGATCCGCGATGGGTTGGCCCTCGGCCTATGGGGCGGGCCGACCCCCCCACTGTTTGTATTGACCAACTCGAATGTGTTGGAACAAGCCCGCGCACTCGAAGCAAAGCTGCGCCGACGTGATGTACTGATCTCACCTGAAGCTATCGGCAACTGGTTTGACATCCGCCTTGATCCGGTAGTCTGTGATCGGTCAACTCTTGACGCGTGGCGTCTTGTGCATGAAGCGGTCAACCCGCGCGTGCTCATGCTGTCGCTCAAGGATGTGGTTCATCAAGCCGCGTTTGCGGCCGCGTCGAGTGATCTGTTTCCAGACAGCATCGTTGTCGGTGACACGCCCTGTCCGCTCACCTATGCCCTCTCTCCGGGCAAAGATGACGATGGCATGACACTGACTGTGCCATTGGCCAGTCTGCCCGACCTCACCATCGAACGAGCCGCCTGGCTGGTGCCGGGCGCACTCGCCGAACTCGTGCAGGCACTCTTGAAGACTCTTCCCAAAGTACCGAGAGCATTGACCGAGCAGAGGGGTACTCTTGCAGACATTGGTTCTGCCTGCGCAGATGTTCTTAGATTTGGCACAGGTTCGCTCTCCGCTTCGCTGACTGAAGCCATACATGTCCTCTATGGACTCACGATCGATCCGGGTCTCTGGTCGATCAGGTCGCTTCCATCGCATCTCCGCTTGCGCGTACGAGTGGTGGATCACACAGGCCGCGAGATTGCCGTCGATCGTGATCTCGGCGGGCTGTTTGATCGTCTGGAAGGTCGTATCCGCAAAGCGCGTGCCGCGGAAGATCGCACGCGCTTCGAGCGCCATGGCCTGACAACCTGGGACTTCGGTGATCTTCCCGAGCGTGTTGAAGGAGATAAAGGACCAGCCTTTCCCGCGTTGGTGGATATGCACGGTTCTGTATCTCTCACCCTGCTACCTAGTTGCGAAGAAGCGAACCAGATGTCCGCACTCGGGCTGAGAAGATTCTTTGCGTTAGCATGTCAAGAAGAAGTCGGCTACTACCTCGAAGCGCTCTCACAATGGCCGGATATGACTCGCCAGTTCGCACAGCTCGGAACCACCGCCGAGTTGCGCGATCAACTGACATGCATCATCGCTGACCGCACCTTTCTTGAGAACAAGCCCGCGATCACCACCCAATCACAGTATGAGGAGCGACTCGCAACATCATGGGGCCGATTGTCGGTGGTTGCCCGTGAGGTCGCAGAGACCGTTTCGAGCATTCTGGAACCTCGCTCACGCGTTGCTCATCGTCTGTCCGGAGGTACGCCGCGCCTCTGGGCCGAGAGCGTGGCCGATATCCGCGAGCACGCTGCATACCTCATGCCGCGCGGGTTTCTTGGACTGATTGACTGGGCACGGCTGAAGCACTATCCGCGGTACTCAGAACTCATGCGAGCAAGACTGTTCGCTCTGCGAGAAGATGGCTCCCGAGCCGAGACCGAGGCACTCCAGAAGTTTTCGCCGCACTGGAAGCGATTTACCGGATGGGTCGCCAAAGCGATCTCAGCCGAACGTGCTTCAAACGCGGCGGCAGGTGAAGAGCTGCTCGTCCAATCATCCAACGCAAAGTCCAAACCACCGCTTCCACCAACACGACGCACCGGCGCGACCGTCAACCTTGATGCGGGCGAGTGGGCCATGCAGCCCGGGCATTTGCCCCAGGCGGTTGAACACTACCGTTGGAGCCTCGAAGAACTTCGGATAACGCTCTTTGCACCCCACTTAGTCACTAAGCCTCCGACAACCGCTTCAGAGGTTGAGAGGTTGTGGTCTGCTGTGAAAGTCTCCCCATTGGCACACCCGCGTGCCGCACCTCGATAGTTTGGTTAACCGATGACGATCCGCCCGATCGCAACCCCAACCCAGACAGCACCGAGCCCGAGCACAACGCTGAGCATCACATAGATTGTGGCCCGCCCCATGCCCCCCGCATCTTGGCCCGCCAGCACTATTGCCTCGTGGCCGAAGGCTGAAAATGTCGTGTACCCACCCAGCACTCCGACAAGCACGCCAGCCCGCACGTCTTCGCGAACCCCGATGAGCAGCGTTGCCAGCACGCCCATCGCCAGACAGCCAGTCACATTCACGATCAGCGTTCCCATCGGAAACCCACTGCCGAGTTTCCACCAATCGCGAAAGAGAGATCCTATCGCAAAGCGAAGAAGCCCCCCGCAGCCTGCACCAAGAAAGATCAACATGACTTTAAGCATAGATGAGCCTATCTAGTCCTGACCCATCAGCCACCCGTCGGTGCCTTGGTTGGCGGCTGCAATGGAATCAACAACGGTGCGGCCGAGCCATCCGGAGAGCCAGCAGGCACCGCTGAATCCTTCGTCATCAGACTCATGCTGGTATTAAAAGGGGTTGCTTTGTAAGAATATGGTGCAAACGCCCATGCCTCCCACTTCTTGTTGAACTGTGACACCTCGTCCTGTATGGCTTCGGGAGTTCGCTTGGACGTAGCCGGCTCACTTCCCTCGGCAGGAAGCGGCTCTGGATCCGGTGCCGCCACGAGTCGCCACCACGTTGTTCCCGCAAGATCCATCGCCGAAATCCTGATCATGAGACCATCCCACGTGCGAACCTCAACACCCACTCCAGGCGTCGCGCCGGAAACTTCAGCAAAGGGCTTCACATCCTCAAAGCTGGCCTGTTGTAAGCCGGTCACGAGCGTGCTGATGATGCTGGCGTTCGTAAACTCACGCCCCGCAGGAATCTGCTGAACTGCAAACTCCCCCACTCCCTGCTTGTCCTGAACCACAACAACGCGTTCGCTTTCTCCGCCCGTTGCAGGTGAGATTGTGATGCTGCGAACCCGTTCCCGTTTCACATCCGCAAACTGGACATCAAGCCACTGCAAGGGCGCTCGTGGCAGTTCAAGCCCTCGACCATCAACAACGCCGTAGTACGAAGTCTGCTCACCGGGCTTTCGTACATAGACACCCGGCACACCACCCGGCTCATACTTCGCCCTCCCAACGATCAATGATGCAAGGCTCTGCCTGTCAGCATCAAAAAGAGTGACCACGACCGCTCGCGATTCTTTCGTCTTCTCCATTCCCGCCATGGTGTCGATCATTGACGCATCGTCAACATCCAGACTCTTATACATCTCAGGACGACTGGTCTTCGCCGTCAGGTCCTTCATGGTTGCCAGGCTCAGAATGAGCGCACGCACCCTCCCTGCATCCACCGGGTAGCCTCCCCTTTCCAGGAGAACCCACTGGCCACTTTGCCGCTCCACCGTGCTTTCAACTGTTGCAGCTTCCACCACCACCGAGGCCACATCGTCAACTCGCGCGAGAAGCCCCGGAAAGAGCGTTGAAAGCACTTGCTGCCTTGCGACATCCTCATCGTGCTTCGCCCTTCCACCACCACGCTCATTGCGCACCACCATGACCACCGCCATGACGGCAAGTGCAGAAGTGGTCGATAGTACAAGCACCGTCTTGCTCTTCATGACTATCTGAATCCTCAATCACCTGTTCGTGAACCCCGTGTGCCTGGGAGAAGAGGCTTGATTCGGTCTGCCCTGTGCCTACCCGCCCGCAACGCACCCAACCCGACCGCGACCAGCCCAACGACACCGGGCATAATCACGATATTGGCAACTTTCAAGTCTGACCCGAGCTTCTCAATCTCCTCACGGAGCTGATGCTGCACGTCTCGAAGTTCCTTGCGTGTCGCAACACGTTGGCGTTGGAAATCCTCCAACTTCGCCTGCTGCTCCGCGGTCAACAGCATCGCGGCCTGCCCGTCCGGCCTCTGTTGCTGAATTTCGTTGATCTGCGACTCAGTCTCCTGCAACTGCTTCTGGAGTTCGAGCTCCTTCGCCGCATACCGCTGCTGGGCATCCTTCCGCAGGGCCTCAACTTTATCGAATGGTCGCGAGAACATGCCGCGTGCCCGAAGGCTCATCAGATCACTTGTTCCACCCAGGTTATCAAGAGCCCCGATCACCAGATCACCATTGTCCGCCACTTTGCGAAAGCCAAGATCAATCGGCCCGAACTGCTGGGGCTGCAACCAGAACCGATCCTGCAGCATATCGCAATCCGCAATCACCACAATCGTAACTGCGTCGGTACTCTCAGCAATGTAAGTCGCCGTCGGTGCCACAATATCAGGTTGCGGTGGCTGTCCCTCACCCTGCTCAGCAGCCGGTGGTACGCCGTCGGGAAACGCCGTCCGGATCTTTCCTTCAACGCGAGCCGCCAGGATCAGTTTCCGTCCGGACGGCACAAACTTTGCAAGCAGCCCTTTCGGGTCGGGCCGCATGGTCAGATCACTGGCTTCAATCTCCATCGAATCGGTCGTGGTCGTGAGCAGCGGAGTAAGCGTCGTCGAAGCACCAGCCTTCTGTTTGAGAATGCCCGGCGAGATCATCAGCATGGTGCCCAATCCGCCCGATATCGGGTCGCCCGACTCAAACTCGCTCGTACCAAGTCGAAGGTACGGGATAAACGTGACGGGCTCAGGCCGCGACTGCGGGCCAACACCAACCTGCAGGCCGAGCGTTCGATCGCCCGCAATCTTTCCGCTCTCCATCTCGACTCCCCACGCGCTCATCAGCAAAGGTAGATCGGAGTTCTTCGGAATGCTCATCGCCTGCGACCGGTCGATTCCCGGTGGAATATCCGCTTCGCACAACGGATCAACAAACAGCAGCACGCGCCCACCGCGCAGCACAAACTGATCGATGGCATATTGCGTCTGCATGCTCACGCCCTTGGGGTGAACTATCATAAGAACATTGATATTCGCAGAAACCTCACGAGTATCCGTATTAACACTTCTTACATCAAATAGCTCCTTCATCTGCTCAACAATCTGCCACGCGGGCGGTCCGCCCGGCTGACCTGTCATCGGACTGAACGGCGCACCCTCGATCGGGAGCCAACTCATCAGGCCCACAACTTTCTTCGGCGCATCCGAGAGCAGATACACCAGCCGCGTCAGGTCGTACTCAAGAAACCCCTCTTTGCTCGGATCGAAGAACGGAATCGTCTGCTGCTTGTCTGTGCTGTTCAGGCCGACAAGCCCGAAGTAGAGCCTCTGTCCCCCCGCACCCATCGGAACCCCCGCGATCCCCGCCTGATCGGCCCGGTCCTGCGCCTCGCTGAACGGTTCCGGATTGACAATCTCAAGCACGATCTTTCCATTCGAAGCCTGCTCATACTCACGCAGCATTTCCACAACGCGCTGAGCGTACGACTTCATCGAGGGCACATCGTTCGCCGCCTTCTCCGAATAATAAAGCGTGAGCGTGATCCGTTCCGGCAGCTTTCTCGCGATCTTCCGCGAACCCTCTGAAAGTGTGTACAGACTGCCCTCCGTCAGATCCACCCTGGCCCCGCGCAGCAGGTTCGTTCCGAGAACATTCACCGCAAAGAACAGCACGACCGCGGCCAGAAGTGCTGTAGTACTGAGCAAACCCTTGTTCATCGTGATGGTCTCTATCGATTGATGGCCATCCCATGGATGGTCGTGTCATTTTACGTTCAACAGCCTCAGCCCGCCTTCTTCGCATCCACCATCACCGCTGTCCCAAACAAGCAGACCAGGATGAGCGTCGCGAAGAAGAGCAGGTCGCGAAGATCGATGACCCCCTTCGAGATCGAATCGAATCGCGTGAAGAATGAGAATCCCGTGATCGCATCGATCAATGTCTGCGGTGCCCAACTGTTCAGCACCTCCGTAACCGGTCCAAACCCCGCGAGCAGAAAGCCCAGACACGCCACCACGGTGCCGACAAACGCAATCACCTGATTTCGTGTCAGGGCCGATACCAGCGAACCAATCGCCAGGAAACCTCCCGCCATCAGCCAACTCCCCAAATACGCCGCGAGGATAATCCCGTTGTCCGGATCTCCCAGGTAGTTGACCGTGATCACCATGGGGAACGTGAGCACCAGCGCGATCCCGCAGAAGACCCACGCCGCCATGAACTTGCCCGCTACCGCCGCCCACAACGGAATCGGCAGCGTCATTAGCAGTTCGAGTGTGCCCTGCTTCCGCTCTTCAGCCCACAGGCGCATGCTCACGGCGGGAACCAGAAACAAGTAGAGCCATGGATGAAACCCAAAGAATGTCCGAAGGTCCGCCTGTCCACGCTCGAAGAACCCACCCATGCTCTCCGAAAACGTAAAGACGCCGCACAACAGCAGAAAGATCACAATGAAGACGTACGCGACGGGCGTGAGGAAGTACCCGCCTAGTTCGCGTTTAAAGACCGCCCACATCTTTCTCAACGCTCCGTTCACGACCGCACCTCCTGCGCATCCAGACTCCCGGGCGCGGTTATCGTCCTGAACACCTCGTCCAATCGCCCGAGTTCAACCTGAAGTTCTTCAACCGGCCAACCGCGCGCTCGCGCTTGAGCGCCAACTTCCGAAGCTATAGATGCTCGATCTTTCGGATAAACAATCATCGAAACACGACCACGGTCATTCGGATTTACTTCGACCGAATCGACCCCGCCCAGCCGCTGCAGATCCGCCCTCACCAGGCCCACATCCACCGAGCCAATCTTGAACGTCATCCGCACGGCATGGTGAAGCCTCGAGCGTGCGCACAACTCAGAAGGTGTTCCATCCGCAACCACGCGCCCGCGATCAATGATGATCGCACGCGTGCAGACCGCCTCAACCTCTTCAAGAATGTGCGTGCTCAGCACGATCGCCTTCGTCGGTGACATCCGCTGAATGAGCGCACGAACCTCGAACTTCTGATTCGGATCCAGTCCGTCCGTCGGCTCATCCATCACGAGCACTTCAGGGTCATGCAGAATCGCCTGCGCCAGTCCAACCCGCCGCTTATACCCCTTACTCAAGGTCTCGATGGTCTGTCGCATCACACCCTCAAGATGCACCATCGAAGCCACTTCTTCGATGCGCGACCTCCGGCGCTTCCGTTCAACTCCGCGAACCTGCGCGATAAAGTTCAGGAACTCCCACGGGGTCATATCCGGATACGCCGGCGCACCTTCCGGCAGATAGCCGATTTTCTCCTTCACCGCAATCGGTTCTTGTTCAACATCATGCCCGCAGACCACCGCACGCCCGGCCGTTGGCAAAAGATACCCTGTCAGCATCTTCATCGTGGTTGACTTCCCGGCCCCGTTCGGCCCGAGAAATCCCAGCACTTCCCCGCGCTTGACGGAAAACGAAACACCGTTCACCGCCGTCAGGGCACCGAACCGTTTGACCAGACCATTGATCTCAATCATGCCGCTCCCATCCGTACCCGAGGCCGCTGGCCCGTCGTTTCCGTATCTGATCTTCGCTACATCAACCCCGACAAGACCTCACGAATCACGATTCACATCCCACAAGCAACAAACCCAGATGTCGTACCCCAATCGTCCCGCGCCGTCAACCAGCACCCCCCCGACGCCTACCGGCCTGGCCCAAACACTATGCCCACCATACGCTACGATGACACTCGAACACCTTTCCGTCAGTATTCACTCCCCCCATAGCTAACGTATTCACGTTGGTAAACTTAGCGTTATGCCAACGACCGCGATTATCGGCGCAGGTTTCTCCGGCACCATCACTGCCCTCAATCTGCTGGCTTTCGATGTCCTCGATCCCTCCCGCGTCGTCATGTTCGAGCGAGCTGGCAAGTTCGGTCCTGGGTTGGCCTATTCCACGCGGGCACTCGTTCACTACCTCAACGTGCCCGCTGGCAACATGAGCGCATGGGAACACGACCCTCAGCACTTTATCCGTTGGTTGCAGCACCGGAATCCCGCCGCCAGCGGTGCCTCCTTTGTTTCCCGAGGTTGGTACGGCGATTACCTTCGCGAACAGCTCGATGCGGCCCGTGTCCGCTTCCACGATCGACTCGAACTCAAGTCGGCGTCCGTTCTCGGCATTCACCCCCGTCCGGATGGTCGCCTCGATATCCACGATTCAAACAATCAGATCACCATCGCCGATCGCGCGGTCCTCGCGCTTGGCAACTTCCCCTCGCCACATCCTCCCGGCGCAACTCCCGCCCTCATCGGCCATCCGGGCTACATCAACAACCCTTGGCAGCCCGATGCCATCACCTGCATCCTTCCCCACGAACCCGTCCTCATGGTCGGCACCGGCCTCACCATGATGGATATCGTCATGCAGCTTCACGCTCGCGAGCACGCCGGACGCATGATCGCAATCTCACGCCACGGTCTCCTCCCACGTCCGCACCGCTCGCCCGCACGTCCGCTCGGCAACAAGCCCGCGCCCGACCTGCTGGCAAACTGGAACGGTTCCACCCGTCACCTCCTTCATCTCCTTCGCCAGGCCGTTCGCGATCATGCCGCTCGCGGCATAGATTGGCGCGATGTAGTCGCATCCCTCCGCCCGGTCACGGCCCAGCTCTGGCAGCGCCTTGATGCCCATGAACGTGCACGCTTCCTGAGTCGCATCCGCTCATTCTGGGAGGTGATCCGCCATCGCGCCGCCCCGGAATCTTCCGCCGCCGTCGCCGATCTTCTCGCCGCACGTCAGCTCTCGATCCGCGCCGGCCGCATCCTCTCCATTGAGCCTGTCGGCAGGTTGATCGAAGTGACCTTCCGACCACGCCGATCCGAGAACCGGCAATGCGTCCGCGTCTCCCGCGTCATCAACTGCCTCGGCCCGCAAACCGACATCTCCGCCATCAGCGACCCTCTCGTGCAACAACTCCGCACCGACGGTCTCATCACCGCAGACCCGCACGGGCTTGGGCTTGCCGTCTCTTCAAGCGGCGAATCGATCCGCCGCGATGGCACGGTCGATCCATCCCTTCTCGTGATCGGCCCACTCCGCAAAGGCCAGCATTGGGAAAACACCGCCGTTCCCGAGCTTCGCCGTCAAGCCGCCGAACTCGCGAAGCTCTGCATGGCTTCTCCCACCATCATCACACGCAACGCGGCCGCGATCGGCTACCCATCGGCCACCATCGCTCACCCCACATCGCCAGATTGATCATCGGCCACGCCAGGTTCCACAGCGTTCCCGGGCTTTGCATCACCTGCGCGATCGCTGCATCGCGGAACAGCGTCCTTGCAAACTCCGATCGACCAACGACCGAAACCGAATCCTTCATCCACGCCTGAAACGGCAGCGGAAAGCTCGCTTTAGGACGAACCACAACCGACTCAGGCAACATGGCCCTGAACGATTCTCGAAGCGCGATCTTCGTACGCGATAACCCACCTTCGAGCTGATACTTCTCCGACATGGGCATCCTCTCGGCCATCGCACAGACATGCGTATCCGCAAAGGGTGTCCGACCCTCAACCCCTTCCAGCATCGTCGCCGTGTCCAATCTCGCGAGCAGGCCAGCAAGGTTCACGCGACGATGAAATGTCAGGTGCGCTTGCAGGCCACTTCCCCCGCACAACCTTGCGCACGCGTCAAACTCTTCGGCATACCACTCGTACAGCGCAGAATCCTCCTCTAAACCTCTCCATACCTCCGGACGAAACACCTCAGCCTTCACCTCGGGCGTCATCCAAGCGTTCGACATCAACTGAAACGCTCCCCCCGCCTCTCCTTCCTCGTGCCCTGATGCCTCTATGCCTCGTTGCCTTCTTCTCTCTTCAAACTCGAACGCCATCCGCATCGGAAGTTCATACCCGCCGAACAGCTCATCGGCGCCCTCGCCTGAGAGGGCCACCACTTGCCCATCCGCACGCAGCCGACGTGCAACTTCGTTAATCGCGACCTCGTTCGGAGTGCTTAGCGGCACACCCAACCGACGAACCATTTCAGGCCATCGTTCCGTAAACAACCCCTCCGTCACCGCCGCGGCCGTATGCACCGTGCCAAAGTGCGCGCCCACCATTTCCGCGTACGCAAGGTCGCCGCGCTCAGCCTGATCATCATGCCCAGAGCAGTAGGTGCGCAGTTCGCCGTTCGAGTGCTCTCGTGCGATCGCCACGATGATCGATGAATCCAGACCGCCACTCAGCAGAGAGCACGTCGCCACATCCGCACGCAAGTGCCGCCTGACAGAATCTTCGATCACATCCCGCACAACCGGGCCTCGTCCCCCCCTCCCAGTGGGAGGGGGCTGGGGGGAGGGTTCATTGAACCAGCGTCGCCCAATCACGCACTCATTCCCATCCAACCGAAACTCCACCACTTCTCCCGCGCGTAAACACTTCACACCCTCAAAGAGCGTCCGCTCCCCCATCGTCCTGCGAATCGTTGTGAAATACGCACTAATCCCAACGAGGTCCGGCTTAGCCGTCATCTCCGGATGTTCAAGAATTGGCCCCGGCTCGCTGGCCACAATCACATCGCGCAATCCAGCATGATAAAACAGCGGCTTGATGCCCATCGCATCGCGCCCGATCAACAAGGTATTCCTGACCTGATCAACCATCGCAAACGCAAACATGCCGCGTAGCCGCTCGACCCCCTCCGGCCCCCACTTCACCAGCGCATGCAGCAACGTCTCCGTATCGCACAACGATCGAAAACACGCCCCTTGAGCTCGAAGTTCCTGCCGCAGTTCTTCATCGTTGTACAACTCTCCGTTGTAGATCAACGCGTACCGCTCACGCCCGCGCTCACCCAGCGCCGGATCATCCAGCACCATCGGCTGCGCGCCCGCCGGCGAGAGATCGATCACCGCCAATCGACGGTGCGCAAGCACAAACTGCCCGGGTACTCCCAAGCCCCCGCTCCCAGCACTCCGCCAAAGCCCAGCCCCATCCGGCCCACGATGCGAAAGCAGTTCGCGCAGCCGACAGATACCCTCATCCGAGAGCTTGACCGACCGCCCTGCAACTGTGGCCATACCAAGAATGCCGCACATGCATGAATGTATCGGCGGATCTCAGGGTCCTTGGTGAAGGGTGATGGATAAGGTCCGAATCAGACCCAGCCTGCAACCAACCAACCTTCAGACCCACACGTTCATCACCATTGCCGGTTCCTTCACCTTCCCCGACCACTCACCCACCGTACTCGTGACCAGCTTCACTTCGTAATCCGGATGTTCATCCAGCCACTGGTTGATCTGCTGATCCATGTACTCAACGCTTTCAGCGTTAAGTTTGCAGTGAAAGCTCTTCACGTGCGTCGCCCCCATCCCATTGACGTTGGTCTTCCGCTTCCATTCCTCCGTATGCCGCTTCGACCCCAGGCTCTGGTTGAACGCCTGAATCTTGGGTTTGTTATCCACGCCCGCTGGTGTCGCCACTGGCGAGCCTCCCGCGATCGCATTCGGCAACTTCTGAACCGGCACGACCGTAGACGGACCTCCAGCGCCCGCTCCAGCAGGCGTTCCCGCCCCACCGCCTCCACTTCCTCCTCCTTCGCCCAATGGTGTTCTTCGCACGCTGCTGTTCATGATCGTGCTCCTTGATTGCGCGTGCCCGCGCTCCCGGTCCATATTCCACAAACGTGACACTGTGTGCAGTATGCCCGAAACTCACCGAGATTCCAAGTCGAACCGCCACAGAACTTCGGATGCGCCTCTCATTTCCTGCGAATGGCCACCGTTGCCCACCCCACGTCCGACAAGCCTGACCACCACCGCAACCCCGCCCGTCCACTCCTCGCAGGTCATCAGAATGCGAAGTGCCTCAGTCCCGCTCCACACCACCGTGCAATCACCCCCCGCTTCGCGGACAACCTCGCCGCGCCCACCCGATACCGGCCCCTCATACTTCAAATACTCTCGACGGTGCCGGTCTATACGGACGCATTCAAATCCACCCTCCGGCGGCCAGACCACCGATCCTTCAACCCGAAAGCTGAGCAACCCCCCCTCCACCCGCTCCCCCCCCACACAGTCGTTCCTCGCCGCCGCATCATCCAGCATCCAATCGCGGTGCCACGAGCCATCCGGCAAATCATGCCTCAGCAATACCCATGAAGACATGCTCCATGCTACGCGGGTGTTCAGCCGATACCATGGTGGTCGTCTTTGCCCTCACTGATGCACCCGCCGAGGAACCCCGCCCGTGAAACTGATCGCTCAACTCAAGACCCCCTGCCTCATCCTGCTCACGCTGGGATCCACCCTCACCTCCACAGGATGTCAGCGATCGCTCCTGGCAGTCCGTGAAGCGGGCGACAAGCATTACGCCCGCGCCGAATACACCGAGGCCGAGGCCGACTATCTTGAGTATCTTGACCGAAGTCCCGGCCGCCCAGAGGTTTACCACATGCTGGGCAAGACCTACATCGCCCAGGGCAAGACCGGTCTGGCCCGCGAGAATCTCCTGATCGCAAACACGCTCCGGCTCGAAGACGATGAAATCTTCGCAAGTACATGCGAAGGCCTCTTCGCTGACAAAAAATTCGATGAGCTCAATCGCCTCCTCCGCTCCCGCACGATCGATCGCGGCCGTATGCAGGACTATCTCCTCCTCGCCAAGTATGCCCTGATGCAAGGCGACAAGGATCAAGCTCAAAACGCCCTCATAACCGCCGCCAAAGTCGATGGTGGCCAAAGCATCGAACCACAACTCGCGCTCGCCAAGCTCTACGCAGAAGTCGGCGATAAGCCCCGCGCGATCGAGCGCGCTCGAATGGCCTACTTCTGTGACCCCAAAAACGGTGAGGTCAATAACCTTCTCCAGTCGCTCGGACAGATCCCCGGCCCAGCCTTGGCGATCATTCCGACCGAAAGGGTCGGAGAGTAACGCTTTCGCTTGACCAGCCAGCGATTGCTTCTACACTTCATCCGGATATACGGATGAAGCATGCCGAGCCACGAGTTCCTTTGACCGCCCACCTCGCCGCATTGGCCGAACCATTGCGACTCAGGATCGTGCGTCTGTTGGAACAAGCCGAGTTATCGGTCGGCGAAGTGGGCAAAGTAATCCAGCTTCCACAGTCCACCGTCTCTCGGCATTTGCGAGTGCTTTCTGATGCGGGCTGGACACTGCGGCGAAACGAGGGCACAGCCACGCTTTATCGGGTTGTGCTTGACGACCTGCCTCATGCCAGCCGCGCGCTCTGGCTGGCTGTCCGCGAATCGCTCACACAAGATGATCTTGGCTCAGAACTTGCGCACGACGATCGGCGGTTGGTTTCGGTATTGTCCGAGCGCCGCGAAGACTCGCGGGCATTCTTCGGCAGAGTCGCCGGACAGTGGGATGATGTTCGTACCGAACTCTTCGGGGCACGGTTTACAGCCCTTTCGCTCCTCAGTCTCCTGCACCCTGAAAGCGTGGTTGCCGACATCGGCTGCGGCACAGGGAATGCCTCTGAACTGCTCGCCCCGTTTGTCCGCAGCGTGATCGCGATCGATCAATCACCTCCGATGATCGAGGCCGCCCAAACTCGACTAAAGCACTATACAAATGTCGAGTTTCGCCAAGGTGAGGTTGAGTCGCTTCCCCTCGCGAACGGTGAAGTGGATATTGTTGTTTGTCTGTTGATTCTGCATCACGTGTCTGAGCCCGACGCCGCGTGCCGCGAACTCAAAAGGGTCATCAAGCCCGGCGGAGTGGTGCTCTTTGTGGACATGATTGAACACGATCGTGCAACCTACCGCCACACGATGGGACACCGCTGGCTTGGGTTTTCAAAGGACCAGATGCTCGGCTACATGCAAGCTGCTGGTTTGTGTAATATACGGTATGTGTTGATGCCCTCGGATCCAGATGCCCGGGGACCAAGTCTTTTCGCCTGTACGGGTTACTCGGGTCACGCCGATCAGTCCGTCAGGGCAACTCTTGTGGAAAACTAACGAATTTGCTGGGTGCGAGGTTGCGTCCCGGCTGAAACCATGGTACGATGCGTTCGTCAAGGAGTGTCTAGAGATCACAGAGGAGAGAGAGATCTGCGAGAGAGATCCTTCCGGGAACAACGACGCCAGGAATGACCGACTGACCTGAGAGACCTTTCGGCAATCTTTCTTCTGTGATCTTTAGACACCCCTTGAACGAACGCGGCCAGTCACCCTCTTATCAAAGGAGTGCTCCGCGTGTCGACGATGACTTCAAAGGCCCCAAAGGGCTCACCCACCGACAAGTCAAGTAAGTCTGCTTCCTCGAAGATCCTCACCGACTTCAAGGTCAGCGATCTCTCATCGGCCGAACTCGGTCGAAAAGAAATTCGTCTGGCCGAGCATGAGATGCCCGGCCTCATGGCCCTGCGCGAGCGGTACAAGGGCAAGCGTCCGCTTGCTGGGGCTCGAATCACCGGTTCACTGCACATGACGGTGCAGACCGCTGTGCTGATCGAGACTCTCGTTGATCTTGGCGCGCAGGTTCGCTGGGCAAGCTGCAACATCTTCAGCACGCAAGATCACGCCGCGGCGGCTGTGGCGGTTGGACCCAACGGAACGATCGAAGAGCCCTCGGGCACGCCGGTCTTTGCGTGGAAGGGTGAGACGCTCGAAGAATATTGGTGGTGTACCGAGCAGATCTTCAAGTTTGATGGCGGTCTCGGCCCGAACCTGCTTCTCGATGATGGTGGTGATGCGACGCTGCTTGTTCATAAAGGTGCAGAGTTCGAGAAGGCGGGCAAGGTTCCTTCGTTCGATGCGAAGAACGATGCCGAGGAATGGGGCGTGATTCTCGGCGTACTGCGAAACTCGCTGAAGACCCGCCCGGGTTACTTCACGAAGATGATCAAGGACATCAAGGGTGTCAGCGAAGAAACGACCACGGGCGTGCATCGCCTGTACGACATGATGAAGAAGGGCCAACTGGCCTTTCCCGCGATCAATGTCAATGACAGCGCGACCAAGAGCAAGTTTGACAACCTTTATGGCTGCCGCCACTCGCTGGTTGACGGCCTCAATCGTGCGACCGATGTCATGCTCAGCGGCAAGGTTGCCGTCGTCCTCGGTTACGGCGATGTGGGAAAGGGGTGCTGCCAGGCTCTTCGCGGGCAGGGCTGCCGCGTGATTGTTACGGAAGTCGATCCAATCAACGCACTACAGGCCGCGATGGAAGGGTACCAGATCACGGTTCTTGAAGACCTGATCGACACCGCCGACATCTTCATCACCGCCACGGGCAATCGCAACGTCATTACTGTCGATCACATGCGTCGGATGAAGGACAAGGCCGTCGTCGCGAACATCGGTCACTTCGACAACGAGATCGATATGGCCGGTCTCTACGTGGCCGTCAAGAAGGGCGATGTCGCCAAGATCAACATCAAAGCTCAGTACGACGAGTTCGTGTTCAAGAAGAGCAATCGCTCGATCCTTGTGCTCGCCGAAGGCCGCCTTATGAACCTCGGCTGCGCAACCGGCCACCCGAGCTTCGTGATGTCGAGCAGCTTCACCAACCAGACCATCGCTCAGATTGACCTCTGGCTCAATGCCCAGGGCAAGCCCACCTTGAGCGGCATCAAGTACGAGCGCGGCAAGGTTTATGTTCTTCCCAAGAAGCTCGATGAGGAGGTTGCCCGCCTTCACCTCGATAAGCTCGGTGTGAAGCTCACCAAGCTCAATAAGGAACAGGCCGACTACATCGGCGTCCCGGTCGATGGTCCGTACAAGCCCGACCACTATCGATACTGATTTTGCGGTATTGATTCGCCAGTGTTGATTCGCCAGTGTTGATTCACCACTGTTGATTCATCGGTGTTGATTCGGCTCAACTCATGCAGCACGAACTCCGCATCTGAACATTTGTAGTGCAATCAGCCCCCGTCGCACGACGGGGGTTTTTCATTTCATGCACGGCTCAGCTCAAGTGTCAGAGCCCGGCTTTGCCAACTCACTGTCCATTGCAGACCGAAGGGCGTGCGCTGAGTCAGAACTTCACTCGGACTCTCGATTGGGCACCTTACCATCGGCTCCGATTACAAGCTGCGTCGGTACTCGCTGTGGATATCCGATGCACCAATCAATGTCTGCGACCAGAACAAGAGTGAATCCCAGTCGTCATCTTCCGGTAGGCTGATAGAGTTTCAAGCGGTTGATCGGGCCACGAATCAGGCGAGGCGATTCGGGAACGCACCATCCAAGGAAGTCAGTATGAAGCATCACCATAAATTCGTCGTCTTGATCGCTGCGGCCGCGCTGTCACCTGTCGGCTTGCTTTTCTCCAGAACCGTTCAGCCCCCCACGGAATCGCCTGTTGGAAAGAGCGATGTGGTTGCCGGCGATGTCCGGCCACAGCCCCTTTCGTTCGCTAGTTGTATTGTGATCGGCGCGAGTGTTTCTGCGGGCGCGGAGGTCTCGCTTCCCGGCTTTCCTCCTGCGATTGTCGATGGTCACGCGAACTTTGCCGATGTTCTCGGGGCCATGACCGGTGCCGTCGAACCCGTGTTGAACCTTGATCCTTCCCCCACCGTCGTTCGCTTGAACAGCGGATCACCGATGAACGTTGCGAGCTGGCAGTTTTTCATGCAGCCTGAACAGATGTCTGAAGCGCAGCTTGCAGCGTGTGCAAGGATGAACCCGCCGCCACGGATTATCTTCGCCATCGACTACCTTTTCTGGCACGCGTACGGCGCGGGAAAATCCGACGATCAGCGTCGAAGCATGTTCGATGAAGGTCTGCGCCGACTCGGCACGCTCCCGGCGAACACAACAGTCGTCCTAGCCGATCTGCCCGACATGACGCACGCGGTCGGGCTGATGCTCAGCAAGGACATGGTGCCATCTCCAGTCCTCCAAGCTGAGTTGAACACCAAACTCGCGGCGTGGGCGGCCAAGAAAGAGCACACCAACGTGGTGATGGTTCCGTTGCGTGAGGTTGTCACCAACGCATGGGCCAGACAGCCGGTCACACTCGGTGGCAAAGTATACGATGGCGATGCCGCCCGAGGCCTGCTGACGAACAGTGGCCTTCATGCAACCGTCGAGGGTCTTATGGGTCTTGCCGCTGAGACGCTCGATCGGTTGAAGCAGCGCGGCGTGATCGGCGAGACGCAGACGTGGGAAAGTGACGCGGCCATCATCACGCGGCGGCTGGTCGAAGCGAAGACCACCCGCGAAGCGGCCAAGAAAGCGGCCATTGAACGCAAGTCTGCGGCCAAGCCTTGAGGACTTGTGCATTCACTGACGTATCTCCACTGCCCACCTGATGAACGGCTTGCTTGCACATCAAGTTATGAGCGGACGCGACCATGATCAAGTGCTGCCACAGTGACCGATCGGCCATTGCCACATTGCTCAGCCGGGTCCGCCATTATCGCCCAGATAGTCCGCCATGTTGTCGAGAAACTCTTCATACGTCGTTGTCCAGTTGCCGGTCTGGATAATGTCCGTATCAAGCTGGATCTCTGGAAGATTGCGTTGCGCGGGAATGTTCAGATCGTGACGAAGCATGATCTGGGCCGCGATAGGGTCTTCGGTCGTGGGGCTGTTTGCGTTCCAGTAGATGAATGCGTTCTGCGCGCCTGTCCAACTGATTCCCGATCGAACCATGTGGGCAACCATCTGTTCCCAGATCCATGGCGCGCAGAAACTTGGGTTGGAGAGCACAGGATGAACACGGGCATTCGGGCGACCGAGACAGGAACGGACCTGGTTGATCATCCCGATCATGTTGTTCCAGATCGGGTGGTGCTGGCGGTTGTCAAAGCGAGACCCGTAGTTTCCGACGTAGCAGGACGGGCCTGAGCTGATTCCATCAAGTGATGTGTAGTCCAGCCGCCAGCCGTTGTAGTCGTAGATCGGAAACGAAGGCGCGACCGACCAGAAGTTCATCGCACTAGGCCTTACGGCCGGCTGACTCTTGCTGGGCTTGATGTCAAAGAGCCCTGACCCAACGATAACTTTGCGTAGGGCATCGTACTTGAGCTTGACTGCGTAGACATCCCATGCGGTCTTTGCCGCGATAAAGTTTGGGCTGTTCGAATTAAAGTCATCGGGATTGAGCACCCGGCATTCCGGAGGCATGAGCCGCTTGGCTCGCGCGCTGCGAAAGATCTTTCTGAGCCCGGTCTGCTTGAGTTCATAGTACCCGAACCCACCTTCGTTGTCGAGATACATGACATCGATGGGGATCCGTCGCTTCTTAAGTTCCTTGCTCAGGGGCTTGAGCATGGCGATGGTTCGAGAGACATCCACCTCGCCCTTCTCCATCACCGCGAGAGGGTCGCACCCTTTATCAGGGTACATTTCGTACGCGAGAAGAAACTTCATCTCGACGGCTCGTTCACCGATCGGTCGCGATCGCAGCTTCTCGATGATTTGCGGAATCCTCTCCTTGCAGGCTTCGATGCTCCCCCGATACCCAATTTCCTTCGGGTAGAAGGTCGAGATATCGACGAGCTCGATAAGTTCAGGAGACTGCGGCGGGTTCTCGCTGAAAACTCGCAGATTCTGGAGCATCACAACCTCCGTCGGAGCACCCGACCGGGAACACACCAGCGCCCGTCGCGCTCAGGGCAAAACAACCGATGCACGTAGACTGGTATCGGTATTGAACTGCCGCACGATCAGCACTCTGGCAGCTTGATGTTAGACCGTGCGCGGCCTGCACACTTCATTCCTCAAACGCGGCACAACTCTGCCGAACAGGTCTGGGCAGTGGCGATAACCGATATCCGGTTACGACCGTAAACTCGACCCACAGCCCTGCCTATTGGGCACGCTGCTCAAGCTCTATGACCACAAATCGGAGCAGCTCAGCAAGCCGCAACTGCCCGGCCGCGCTGGCGTGAACATCATCACCCGGCAAAAAGAGCGATGGATCATCGGCAAAGCCGGGGTGCGGCCCTCCACCTTGCGCATCGCCGATGGCGGTCGCATTCGCCGCTTCCGCCTGCCGCGCAATCGACGACCACGTGGGTACATCATTGGTTTCAAGCACACGCCCGAGTCTCTCCAGACCGGGAATGCTGGAGGCAGCGATCTCGCTCCGCGATCGGTAGAGCACCGCACCAATCTTGACCGGGCTCTTTCGGTCGGCACGATCACGCGAACGGATGCTTGAAATGAGTTCTCGCAGAGATTGCCCAACCATCGATTCACGATCACCGCTCGGGGGGGATGCGGGCTTCATGCTCCCGCTCCAGATCGCCAACTCAGGTGTCAACCGCTCGAAAGCCTTTCGCAGTGGCTCCTGGAGGGCGAGCATCGGCTTCGTGGTTGGCCACGCACTTCCGAGTGGCTCCAAGCCCGGCACATCATTCACATCACCGCTGTTGAGCACAATAATCACAACATCAGCATCAAATATTCCATACTTCTCAACATATGCTGCCTGATTGGCCGGTCCCCAACTTCCGGCAGAAATGTTCCCAACCACAACTCGCTCGCCAAGGCTGACCTCAAGCATCGGACCAAGAAGTGTCGTAGCGAGTTCGGATTGATCAACCCTGACCCCCCCATTCACAATGCTGTCACCGATGACCATCACGCGATACTCACCCTGTTCGGACTTGCGTGATGGAAAATCCTCGCTGCGCATGGAATGGCTGTTGATCTGGATCGAATGCCCGAAACTGCGATAGGTACACGATGGCTTCAGCAGATACTCGATCTTCGGGTCGAGATCGAACAGCGGCGGATCACCAAGCCCGAACGCGAACCTCGCGACCAGTTCGGCGAAGATCAGGCCGGCGGCCGCGACCCCCACGAATCGTACAAGAATACGAGATCGCCATCTCCTGCGTCTTCGGGATAGACCGCCGCTAGTCGTCGCAACGCTGGTTGATCGTCGGAGCATAGGAATTCGAGTCTATCACGGATGCCGTGGCCGAGCCCCCATTGGCCCGACCGTTCACTATGTCTGTGCAAAGTCCGCTTGACCCACCGCCGCGCCGTGCTAGCGTTGTGCTCTGCGGGCGTAACTCAATGGTAGAGTGCCAGCCTTCCATGCTGGATGTTGAGGGTTCGAATCCCTTCGCCCGCTTTCAGCTTCTCACCCGCATAAACACGCAAAAACCATGGCGATTGCTGGGGTTTTTCGTTTCCGGGCCGATCACGTCCGATCGTCAATTCGCCGCGCGATGCCGCGCGATTTCGCCCATTTTCGCGCTCCAACTGCTGGCAGAATGGCTGGGGCCGGTTTGTGCAAGTATCCGGAGCCGTGTCCGTGGTACCCGTCGCCGCGTTCGCTTGCCGCTCGCGGGCGATGCCCGGTAGGCGATCCATCGCCGCTGCCGTGTCGGTCAGCCCCAGCACCGCGTAGTGCTTCAACGTGGTCCGGTAGTCGCTATGCCGCATGATTCTTTGAGCGACTTGTGGCGTCACACCTGCGCGGGCCAGTTGCGTCCCCAGCGTGGTCCGCAGCGCGTGCAAGTCGATCACCCGCCCTTCGTCATCCTCTACCACGATCCGCGTCTTGACCCGTTCATGCTTGCCCGTGCCAATCTTCACGGGCTTCCCTTCCGCATCCAACACGTCTACCCACCGGGCGATGCCGGCCCGCAGAAAGTCTTTCAACCGCGTCACGTCGCCAACCGTGTCGGACCACACCCGCGCCGTCGGAAGCGCGGGGAACGCTTCCAACCGTCGCCGCAGTGATTCGGCAAGTTGCGGGTGCATCGGCAACACGTCCACCCGCTTGGCCTTCGCCATGGCAAGTGATGCGGCCGCGGTGCTGCGGTGGATTCGGTCGAATGGCCAAGTGGGGATGCCCTGCCCACGCAAGCGGGGGCGACTGCTGCGAACCCGACTGAGGTGTCATGAACTGACGATCCGGTTCCATGGATCTGTTGGGCCGGTCGGTGCCGACGCCCGAAATCGGGGCGAAAGGCTGGCAGAATGGCTGAGGGTATCGGGAGCGCTCTCTGAAGTGCCTGTTTTTGCGGGGATTTGGTGATGTGCGGTCAGTCTCCGAGGCTGAACGACAAGATACCCGCTGGGTATTCGGTGGTGGTTGACAGTCCGTAAGAACCTTCGGGCACGGTGCCCGAGGCGCGCACTGATCGTCAACGGGCTGCTGCCACTGCCTTCATCCAACGCGTGAAACCATTAGATATGACGATTGGTGCAGACGGCGGAATCATCGATGCTGCCTGATACTGCTCTTTCAGTCTGCACCGGTCGCCGGCCCCGTGTTTGCGCGGCCTTGATCAGCACTTGGGCTCTGTCTCCCGCCGTGGTCGATCGGCCAGTGGCATCACGACTACCGCGTTCACCGGTGCAGGGCAAACCGATGCGCACACGCCGCAGCCGGTGCAGACATCCGCTCTGATCGTCGGTTTTCCCGCTGACACTTCGATTGCGTTGGGTACAGGGCATCTCTCCGAGCACACCGTGCAGAATGATCCGGTGTGCGCCAGACAGGCCATCGTCTGAATCCACGCGACACCCATTTTGAGCGGTTGATTCCTGGTCAGAACGCCTGGCTTGCATGCCGTGATACACGGAGTGTCTTCGCAGAAGACACAGGCCGTAGTGCTCGCGTCAATCATTGGCGTGCCCGCCGCCTCGCGGAAACGAGTAGGTGCGTGGACGATAGCGCTCACCGGGCAGACAGTGATGCACTCATTGCACCGGGTACACCCGGCAAGGAAGGCCACCTCATCGACAGCGCCAGGCGGCCGGTGGATGGGCAGGGCGAATCGGCGCCCCGTCGCACCCGTACGGTGATGAGCGGCAGGTCCGGCAAGTTCTGGTGTTAAATCACCCGAAACGCCCGGAGTCGAAGCGGCGAGAGCCTTCGCAGCGGCTTCAGCCGCTCGGCGCAAGAGCCCGCCACGGAGCAGGTCACGGCGTGAGAGGTGTGGATCGTCGCTCATGCGTCAGGCTGCCGATCATTGCTTGGAGACTGGCACGGCACCGTCAGGAACATCCGCGACACCGAAGCTCGGCGCGAGTTGATCGAACTGGGCCGCCGGCGCATGGCACTGGATGCAGTTTGACCGTGACAAGTGATCGGGACGCCAGCCGTCGTAGCCGTGCTCGCCGTGGCAGCTCACGCAGTTCGTTCGCATGAATGTCGTGTGCGGCATCACTGGTGGCGCGCCGGCCGAGGCGCGAGTGCCACCGTAGCCGCTGGGCCGCAGACCTACGAAGGTACTCGTGGGTCCCGAGTCGTCTCCCGGCAAAATGCCGGAGTCCTCGACATGGCATTGCGTGCAGTTGGTGAGGAAAGTATGCGACACCATTCTGGCGACCTTGTCTCCAGCCTGCAGACCCTGGGCATGGCACGCGCGGCAGGTCTGAATATTCATGTCAGCGATCGTGTGAGGAATTACGGGCGGCGCGCCTTCAAACGCGCGGAGGCCCGCACGCTGATCCATCGACTTGACCCTCGCTGCAAACTTGTCAGAGACGATCGCGGGATTCGCCCGACTCTCGGGGATCACAGTTGGCGCGGGATTGTTGAGCCGCCACGCAAGCCCGGTGCCGACGGCAGAAGACTTGGGTGCCGCGGGCGGAGTCTGGTCCATTCCCGCGACGCTCCACGGCGGATCGTTCAAGGAAAGGAGCGACGCCATCGCCACGCCGGTCGCTGCGATACCCATCGAGGCGATCCACACCATCGGGCCGCGCGTTTTCAAACGTGATTGGGAGGGCATAGTGTCTGGCGCTCCTAGACCTTCCGGACCACTGTTACCGCGCATTTCTTGTAGTCGGGCTGCTTGGAATAGGGGTCGTACTCGTCCAGCGTGACCAGGTTGATGAGCTTGGTTTCGTCGAAGAACGGCACGAACACCTCACCGATCTTGGGGTCACCGCGCCCTCCGATCCACACAGGAAGATCGATCTCTCCCCGGCGACTCCTGACCGTCACCGTCTCTCCGTTGCGGATACTCAGGCGGGCGGCATCTTCGCGATTCATCTCGACATAGGCCTTGGGCATGGCGCGGTGAAGTTGCGGGATGCGACGCGTCATTGTGCCTGTGTGCCAGTGCTCAAGCACGCGCCCGGTACAGAGCCAGAAGGGATAGTCCTTGTCGGGCATCTCGGGGGGGTTCTCGTGGGGGCGGAACCAGATGAGCGCCTTGTCGTCCTTAGTCACTGAATGATAAAACTGGAAACCCTTGCCCTTGGCCACATAGGGGTCGTCGAACTCGCTGAACCGCCATCGCGTCTCGCGCCACGTGCCATCGGGCTGCTCGACCACCGGCCAGCGGAGGCCGCGGGCCTTGACGTACTCCTCGTACGGCGCGAGGTCCTTGTGCTTGTGCCGGCTGAAGAGGCGGTACTCGTTGAACAGCCGCTCGTCCACGTTCACGTCGTAGTAGTGCTCCCACTCCCAGATGGGGACTTCCTTGCCGGACTTATCGGTGGTGTGGAAGAGCCACTTGCCGTCCTTGTCCTTCATGCCGTCCATACCCATCTGCATGAGCTTGTGAGAAACGGCGATCGTTTGCCAGCAGTCATCTCGGGCCTCGCCGGGCGGTTGGACCATCTTGAACCACTGCTGGGTGCGGCGCTCGCTGTTGCCATACATGCCGTTCTTCTCGACCCACATCGCACTGGGCAGGATCAGGTCGGCCAGTTCGGTCGTCGCCGTCGGATAGACGTCCGAGACGATGAGAAACTTGTCGGGCAGGTCTCTCTTCCGGAGGAAGTTCCTCTCGAGATTTGGCATCGTCTGGCCCGGGTTGGTCACCTGGACCCAGACCGTTGTCACGTCGCCACCCTGATCCGTCGGCGTGTTGAACCGCTTAAACAGCTCGACGGCGTGCAACCCGATCTTCGGGCTGATGCGACCCTCGGTCAGGTTCCAGTGCTCCTCGGCGTGCTTGCGGTGCTCGGGGTTGGCGATGGCCAGGCCGCCCGGCAGCAGATGGCAGAGGGTGCCGACTTCGCGGGCTGTGCCGCAAGCTGACGGCTGGCCCGTGAGGCTCGTCGCGGCGTCGCCGGGCTTGCCGAAGTGTCCGGACATCAGATGGATGCCGTGGACGATGCAGTTGATAGCCGTGCCTCGCGTGTGCTGGTTGAAGCCCATGCACCAGAGGCTGTTGATCTTCAGATCGCGTCGCCCGAACATCTCGCCGAGCATTCGGATCTTGTCGGCCGGGACTCCCGAGAGTTCTTCGACCTTCTCGGGCGTGTAGGGCTCGACGGCCTTGGCGAACTCATCGAAGCTCATCGGCACGCCCAGCATGTCGGGCGGGGTCTTCTCGTCCGGCTTAGCGCCCAGTTGTCGGAAGTTGCAGTGCTTCTCGACGAACGTCCGGTCAAAGTTGCCGGTCTTGACCAGCAGGTGGGCGATGCCATTGGCAATCGCCAGATCGCCGTTTGGCTTGAAGAACAACACATGGTCGGCCAGATCGCTCGTCCGGGTCCGCCGCGTAGTCATGTCTACGATCACGACCTTCTCGCCGCGGGTGCGCCGGTCCACCAGGCGCGAGAAGAGCACCGGGTGCATCTCGGCCATGTTGTTGCCCCACATGATCGCGACGTCGCACACGTCCAGGTCGTCGTAGACGCCCGGCGGCTCATCAACGCCGAACGTTGACAGGAATCCCGTTACGGCCGATGCCATGCACAGACGCGGATTCGCATCGATGAGGTTGGTTCCCAACCCAGCCTTGACGAACTTGTTGGCGGCGTAGCCCTCAGGAATGGTCCACTGGCCCGAGCCGTAGTACGAGAAGCCCTTGGGATTCGCCGCGATCCGCTTCGCGATCACCTCGATCGCTTCGTCCCACGATATGGGCGCGAGTTTGCCGTCCTTGCGGAGCATCGGCGTTGTCAGCCGGTCTTTGCCGTACATGGCCAAACCGACGTGGTACCCCTTTACGCACAGCAACCCTTTGTTGACCTCAGCTTTTTGGTCACCTTGGATGGCGACCACGCGCCCGTTTTCCGTGCCGACCATGACATGGCAGCCCGTGCCGCAGAACCGGCACGGGGCCTTCTGCCACTTAAGCGGCGAACCTTCGGGCGGCTCGGTGAGCACTGTCAGGGAGATGGCCCGGGCTGATCCCGCGGCCGCGGCGGTCGCCGTTGCCATCGCTGCCGTTTTTACGAACGTCCGCCGGTCAAGCGTGATCATCAGGTGTCTCCATTTCAGGATCAACCTCGTCAAGGCCGACAAAGGTGACGTCAACGTTCAAGATCCCCGGCGTACCGCGCAGGTCGTCCCACAAGTCCCGATCCGCGTGTGCACTGGGGGTTTCGGCCACTGCGGCGACGCGGCGGTCGAATCGGTCGCCCAACATGATCCGAGAGTCCTGCACCAGTGCTTGGATGGCCGACTCGGCACCGGCCGGGTCTATGCAAAGCGTTAAGACGATTCCGCTGATAGCCATGGTTCTCGTTCCTATAGACTCGACTCGAACAGACCGGGGCACCGCCCCTGCCAGAGCGGCCATTTGCGGATACTATACTCCGGATATCGTCGCATGTCGCGCTGGCGGAGAAGTCTCTTCATGGTCCACCCATCAGAATCTCGTCAGTCAAAATCACCCGTCAGGTCGGCAGTGGCTGGGTGGAGCCTAGCGATTGGATTTGCCGCTCTGGCGATAGGGCTGCTCAACACGTCAAGGCTTGCGTCGATCCCGTTGAAACCCGCGGTTGTGTTCAATCCCGCGGCGCTGGTACCTGGACCGCGCCGTGTGGCGATGACCGACCCGGCCCACCTGATGGTCGAAGGGATGTCGGAGAACTGCAATGCCTGCCACCAGATCTTCCGCTCGTCACACCCCGCCGGGGCCACACTGAACTATCACCAGGATGTTCGACTCAACCACGGCCTGAACAACCGCTGCGTGAACTGTCACGATGCCGACAATCGGGAACGGCTCACGCTCCGCGATGGCGCGACCGTCGTGTTTTCAGAAACACCCCAGCTCTGCTCCCAATGCCACGGCACCGTCTATCGCGACTGGCAGCGCGGAACCCACGGCAAGACCATGGGTTCATGGGTCACAGGTTCGAAGGAGCAGTTGCGGCTGAACTGCAACCAGTGCCATGACCCCCATTCTCCGAGGTATCCCGCGTATCAACCGCTCCCGGGCCCGGACACCCTTCGCATGGGCGACCAGCAGTCGCACGGGGCGGATGAACCGAGCCGAAGCCCGCTGCAGCGATGGCTCAAGCAAGTGGGAACCGACCGCGAGACGAAGCCGACTTTGCAAGGGCGTCAACCATGAACGACATCCGAATCTGGAGCGGACCCTCTGCTTCCAACAAGACGCCCGAGCCAGAGCTTACCCGGCGGAGTTTCCTCCGCACCGGTGCGGCCGCGCTAGGTGGGATGGCCGCACTGGCCGCCGCGCTAAGCCCTCTCCGCGAGTTGGCATCAGAGGACATTCCAAACCTCGACCAGCTCTTCCAGAAGCACTACAAAGAGATGACACCAGCGGAAATGGAGCAGGCGCTCGAACGGATTCGCGCGAAAGTTGAAGAACGCTACGCCGTGCGCCCGCACCTCCGCGACGTGAAGCCGATGGAGGGCGTCGAGTTCGTCTACGCGCTCAACCTGTCGCGGTGCATCGGTTGCCGCAAATGCGTGCACGCGTGCGTGGCGGAGAACAACCAGTCACGAAGCCCCGAGATCCAGTACATCCGGGTCATCGAGATGCCGCGCGGCACGCTGGATGTTGAGAAAGGCAACCACCACTATGAACGCCCGACGGTGCCCGATGCCAACCACTTCTACATGCCGGTGCAGTGCCACCAATGCGCGAATCCGCCGTGCGTGAAAGTCTGTCCGGTCGAGGCCACCTGGCAGGAAGCCGACGGCATCACGGTGATCGACTATGACTGGTGCATTGGCTGCCGGTACTGCGAAGCGGCCTGCCCGTACTGGGCCCGGCGCTTCAACTTCGCGCGGCCCAACCTGCCCAAAGACCAGCTCAACTCCAACATGAGCTACCTCTCCAACCGCCCGCGTGAAAAGGGCGTGATGGAGAAGTGCCACTTCTGTCTCCACCGCACACGCGAGGGGCGCATGCCCGCGTGCGTCGAGATCTGTCCTACTGGCGCTCGCAAGTTTGGCAACGTGCTCGACCCGAAGTCGGAGGTCTCCGAAATCCTGAAGACCAAGCGGGTGTTCGTGCTCAAGGAAGAGGTCGGCACGCTGCCGCGGTTCTTCTACTACTTTGACGAGCGCTACCCCAACAGCCTCGACCCAGAGGCGCTGGCGATCGCCGATCGACTCCGCGCAGAAGAGGGCGAGGCCTACGGCTGCCTGCCGGATGCCTCGGGACCACGCAAGGACTTCGTTGCATCCGCCACGCCGAAATGGTGGAACGGAGCTCACGCGTGAAGATGTACCTCCAGTTCCTTTTCCGGTGCTTCCGTCTCAGCTTCGTGGGCGACTACAGGTACTACGCCTGGATGTTCCTGCTCACGGTATTCGTGCTGTTGGGCATCAACGCGTACTGCAAGCAACTGGTGCAGGGCCTGGCCACCACGGGCATGACCGACCAGGTCTCGTGGGGCTTTTTCATCGCCAACTTCACGTTCCTCGTCGGAATGGCCGCGGCGGCTGTGATGCTCGTCATCCCGGTCTACATCTTCAAGAACCGCGAACTGCACGACCTGGTGATCTTCGGCGAGCTCTTTGCCGTCGCCGCGATCGTCATGGCGATGCTCTTCGTCACCGTCGACTTGGGCCGCCCCGAGCGCTTTCACCACCTGCTGCTACGGTTCAACTTCCCCAGCTCCATGCTGACCTGGGACGTGCTGGTGCTCAACGGCTACCTGCTGCTGAACCTGCACATCTGCGGGTACCTCGTCTACTGCGCCTACCGCCGGCGCGAGCCCAGCAAGCTCTTCTACATCCCATTCGTCTTTGTTGCGATCGTGTGGGCGATCAGCATTCATACCGTGACAGCTTTCCTGTACAGCGGCTTGGGCGGGCGTCCGTTCTGGAACTCGGCAGTTGTTGCCCCCCGCTTTCTTGCATCTGCATTTGCGGCTGGCCCGGCGTTTCTCATCCTCACCCTTACCGCGCTGGCACGCTTCACCACCTACCCCGTTCCCGCCAAGGCGTTCATGACGCTCCGCACTGTCGTCACCATCGCCCTGTCGATCAACATGTTCCTTCTCGGCTCCGAGGCCTTCACCGAGTTCTACACGGATTCAGCACACGTCGCGTCTGCCAAGTATCTGTTCCTCGGGCTACACGGACGCTCGGCCCTGGTGCCATGGATCTGGACAGCAATCTTGCTCAACACGGTCGCGCTCGCACTGCTCTACCTGCCCGTCAGCCGCAGGCGCGGCGTGCTCCAGGCCGCGTGCGTCATGCTCATCGTCGGCATTTGGATCGAGAAGGGCATGGGCATGATCGTTCCTGCGTTCATCCCCACACCGCTCGGCGAGATCGTCGAGTACCTCCCGACGCTCAACGAAACGCTCGTCACTCTTGGCATCTGGGCGGGCGGCCTGCTGATCTACACGATCCTTGTCCGAGTCACGGTGCCCGTCCTCTCCGGGCGGCTCACGTTTGACCAGAGCTTCTCTAGCGCCATCTCGGGCGACCAGTCCGCACCGCCGCACGGCGAGAGCAGCACGGAGGAGCACCATGCACCGACCGTCGGCTGAAGAAGCGCAGCAGTCCCTCCGCGATCACGTTGTCACCAGAGCGACCGAGGCCGGTCTCAGGCGCGGCGGGTTCTTCGACCGGGCTGTCATCACGCAGATGCTCCAGGACCGATCGGTCGTGCGCTACCCCTTGGGCGTGCGGTTCGATGCAGAGCCTCTTCAACCGGGCGAGTTTGCATACCTCGAAGCGCTCGGAACTCACCCCTCCGAGGGTTTCTGCCTCTATATCCATCCCGAGTTCGAGCCGGTTGATGATCTGATCCCGCTCCTGATCGCTTACTACATTCCCGCAGTGAACTACGGCGATGTCGCCACGCACGTCGAGGCCGAGCTCTTCGGCGCCACGCTCCTGGGCATCGATGTGGAGGAGTATTACAAGATCCTCTGCTCGGTCGCCGATTCTGTTCCGCCGGCCCCGGATGCGACTCACGTTCATTCCCCGCGAGCGAGCGAAACATGAAAGCCACCACGCTCAGTTCCAAGAGGCAGGCCGTGACCAAGAAGACCGGCGTGCCCGGAACGTACAGGGAGTTTATCGGGCGATTTCCCGCCCTCGGTCGCGCGCACGAGGCGGTCGCCAAATCGGTCGAGAGTGTTGGCCCGCTCGATGCCAAAACGCTCGCACTGGTCAAGATCGGCATCTGCACCGGTGCTGGCCTTGAGTCGGCCCTCCGTAGTCATGTCCGGAGGGCGATGCACCACGGCGCGACCAAAGCGGAAATCGAGCAGACCATCCTGCTGGCCATGAACACCGTGGGTTTCCCGCGCACCGTCGCCGCGTGGAGTTTGGCCCCGGAACAGTTCGATCACCGACCGTCCCGACGGGCATCCATGACCACGATTGCCACAACCGCCGCCCGGCGCGCTGCCGGCAGTATCGGCCAAGCCGCGACCACCGCCGCCAAGCCGGGATCAGTTGGGGCTTCGAGAGTCGGGTTCGGTGTCGAACGGCTGGCAGAATAGCTGGGGGCACTATGCCAGCCCTTCCGAACACTTGTCGCAGCAACACTTACAAACTGTGCTGCCAGCCTTCCGTGCTGGATGTTGAGGGTTCAAATCCCTTCGCCCGCTTTCAGCTACTCCCCCGAGCGTCCACTTCAGGCAGCAGGTCGCCTGGATGGTTTGCATTTCGGAGGAGGCGTTCATCAACAGCAACCCTGACCAGTCGATCGAGTGGGATCGCACGCTTGAGCGCAAAATCACCACTGGAAAGCCGTGCCTTCAACAGCGGCAATGCCTCCTGGCGATAGACGCCGATGCACCATTGAATCTCGACCGTATGGGCGAGGACCGCTACCGCGTACTTGTCTTGGGCAGCAACATCGATCAGCCGCTTGATGACCGCACTGGTGATCGTGGTCAGATCGCCCGGCAAAACCAGGATCGACCTTCCACTTCGCTCGAGGGCCGAGATCACGCCCCCCATGGGGCCGATGCCCGCGTACTCATCGCGCAGCACGAGATCACCTCGCGACTCAACCTCGGCGGCACAGGCACCAACGGTCGCAACGCATGTGCCAAAGACTTCGCGAAGGACTCGAATCGACCGATCGACAAGAACCTGGTCCTGACCACCTTGCCGTCCGATCGGCTCACGTAGCTTGTCGCGGCCAAACCTTCTGCTCGCACCACCAACAAGCACTACGGGTTGAAGTTCGTGCAGCACCAATCAATCCTTGTGGTTGACCACGCGACCTGACACTGGCGTTGCGCTCGGGCGTCCGTCATCCTGAACCTCGCCACGCAACGTCTCCACAGCGTGCGGCAGGATATCGAGAAGCGCTTCGAGATTTTCAGTTGCACCCCGAGGAGACCCGGGCAAAGTCAAGTACAGCGTTTGACCAATTGTTCCTGCAACACCGCGCGAGAGGAACGTCCGTGCAGTCTTGGGATAGCAGCGCATGCGGGCCAACTCCATCAACCCCGAATGATGGCGTTCAAGAACCATCAATGCCGCTTCAGGTGTTACATCGCGAGGCGCAAGCCCTGTACCTCCGGTGCTGAGGACCAGATCGATGCGCCGATCAGCCGTTGACCACTCAAGAAACTTGGCCGCGATCTGATCGCGTTCATCGGGAAGACAGGCCACATCCGTCACAGTCGCCCCGAGTCGCTCACGCAACATGGCCACGAGTGCAGGACCGGATTGATCTACGGCAGCGCCGCGTGAACAACGATCGCTGACCGTCAATACCGCTGCGCGGATTGGCTGGAGATCGCATTCGTGCTTTGCAGATGTCATCGCTTCAACCCTGCACTCCGGAGTGAACGAGCCCGGAAGTCCCCACTCCTCCCACCTGATTTTTCAAGCAGACGAATGCCGCCGATCACCATCTCCTGATCAACGGCCTTGCCCATATCCACGACCGTAAGTGCGGCAATGGCGACAGCCATGTACGCTTCCATTTCAACACCCGTCCGCCCCACCGTTCTTGCCTCTGCTCGCAGATGCACCGTCTTGCCGGTGAGCGTTGCCTCGACCGAGATGTGGTCTAGAGGCAATGAGTGACAAAGAGGAACCAGTTCATCGGTCTTTTTGGCCGCCATCACCCCCGCGAGGCGTGCGACTTCGAGCAGGTTTCCCTTTGCGAGCGTGTTCAAACGAATCCGACTCGCGAGTTCGGCCGAGACAGAGACGAATCCTTCAGCAACCGCCCGGCGTGAAGTTGCCGCCTTGTCGCCCACATCAACCATGGCGGCTCGACCATCACTCCCAATGTGTGTCAACTTCTTTGACCGAGGGCTTGACGCCACCTTGCTCACTTTGCCGCCGCTTGCCATGAACCCTCCGATTCGCTTGTGCAACTCATCCGGCACGAATCACCAGTTCCACGGATAGTACGGCCATGCTCCTGTATGTCTTGCATCAAGCTCGTGACCGTTTGGAGGTATCTCAACAAACCCCTCGCTCCGCGCCGCGGCCGCAACATCGCCTGATCCCTTCCCGTCCACAAGTTCGGCATCACCGGCATCGTTGATTCCGACGAGCCGAAACCACCAAAGCGGGATAACGTCCGAGTCGTTCCCGCTCAGTCGAACTCTTGCGACGTTCGGCTCGGTCATTCCTGCCATCGAGGCCAGGACCGGAATGCCGATTCGTCGCGCCGTCACCAGTGCAGAGAGTGGATTTCCCGGCAGCGCCAGTACGGCCTGACCCTGCGCGGATACAGCGCCAAGCAGTGGTCTGCCGGGCCTCTGAGGCACTTTGTGAAAGAGGACATCGGCACCGCAATCAACCAGGCACCGCGGCACGAAGTCTCGATGACCCATCGAGACACCGCCACTGAGCAGCAAGGCATCACACGCTCCAGAGATGTCGTTGCTAGCCCCGCATGGTGTCAGCCCGATCGCACGATTGATCGCCTCTCGCATCGCGTCAACATCATCACGTACCCTTTCGCAGGAAGTCACTTCCACCCACGGACGCGAGGTCAGCAGTGCTCTCAACGAAGGCCCGTTGCCATCTCTGAGCTGCCAGTCTGTAGGCACCAACGATGGATCGACAACTTCATCACCTGTTGAAATGATGGCCACCCTCACCTTTCGCATTACAAACGGGGTGACTGTGCCGAATGAGGCCATGGCCGTGACCAACGCCGGACCGACCAATCGACCTGCCGCAGCGACAACCTCGCCAGCCGCGATGTTTTCTGCACGCTTCCGGATGTGGAGTCCGGCTTTCAGCGAGGAGTATGTTTGTTCGCTCACGCTGATTTGGCCCACATGCTCGACCACATCCTCGACCTTTACAACGGCATCCGCGCCATCGGGCATGGGTGCGCCGGTGACCGTACGAACAGCCGTACCCATCGTGAGAGCCGGCGGCTCGACTCCGATTCGGATCTCGCCGCGCACCGGCAGCGCCCTGCGATTCTTCACCAAGTCCGCCACGCTGAAAGCAAAGCCGTCCATCGCACTCACATCCGCGGCTGGGCTTGGTCTGTCTGCAACAATCGGCACGGCCAGCACACGCCCGACCGCTGCACCCAGTTGAACACGCTCACTCTCAACGCGGCGAACACGTTTGATGAGTCGAGCAACCGCATCGGCGGGAGATGCGGCGAGGTCGTACGAAGGTTTTGAGGCCCCTATCCGGTCGCTCACTTCGCACCCTCCGATGCCGAAAGTACCGACTGTAGATTTCGACGTGCTCGCATCATCGATGGAAAGCCGATGGTCGGCGCACACAGATGGGCGATGTGCATCAACTCTTCAATCGAACACCCCGCGGCCAGTGCCTTCCGTGCGTGCGACCGAGCAACGCCATCGAGGCCCGCCCCCAGCGATATCGCCAGCTTGACAAGCGCCACCGTGCGTCGATCAAGCGGTCCGCTCATCGCACAGGCTTCACCGAGTGCTTCATACGCTTTCAGAATCTCTGGTCGCTCAGCTTGGAATTCCAGATAAGCGTCGGGAATCCGAGCCGGAGACAGGCTTGGCTTTCTCGCTGGTCCAACCGATTTCAGCCCACTCTTCGTCTTGCGCGTACTCTTTGCCATGCTTGTCACCGTTTTGCTGTTCGGTCCCTTTGCGACAGTCGTTGGATCGTCTGAGTGTACCGTCGAACTCGACAACGACCATACGTGCCAAGCCATACTCCGACGACTTTCCGACGACCTCCCAGCCCTGCGCCCATTACTTTCCGGGGCGCGAATCGCGATCAACGCTAAGTTTGCCGACCCACATCGTGACGTTCTGGAAAGCGATGAAGTCGCGCTGATCGGCATGGTGTCGGGCGGATGAGCGTCACCGTTCTGATCACTGATGGACCCCTCGCGCCGCAGGAAGTCCGCCTTCCCAGCCCCGCAGGTTGCGGATCGCTCTTGGTCTTCGAGGGCATTGTTCGTGAAATCGAAGATGGCCGGCCGCTGATGGCCCTGCACTATCAGACCTACGAGCCAATGGCCCAGACCATGCTGGCAACACTCGGGCGCGAGATCGTCGCCCGACATGAGTTGATCGCCTTGCACGCTGCCCACAGTCGTGGCCATGTGCCCGTTGGTGCCTGCTCATTCCGTCTCGAGATCCACTCTGCACATCGCAAAGCCGCCCTCGCGGCGATGGATGAGTTTATCGACAGGATGAAACAAGAGGTACCGATCTGGAAGCAGGCGGCATGGGCTTGACCGGTGCGAGCTCGATTCGCTCACGATGTGCTTCTGAGAACTCATCCGCAATCCCTGGCATTTATCCGGCAGTGTCTTTCGCCAAGGGTGTTGCTTCTGACAACGAGCTTTGTGGCGCATCTTGACGAAGAGGCAGAAGGTGAACGTGGGGCGCCTTCACGCTTGCAATCACCGCCGTGCCCTCGGCAAGGGCAAGCTCTTCGCAGGCCTCGGCGGTAACGAGCGCTTCAAGATGAAAGCCGCAGTCGATCGAGACCTGGTTCATCGGCAGTCCTGCACGAACCTGAAGCACACGCCCATTGAGTCGCGTTCTCGCGCTCGCTTGTGGCCCTTCACCTCGAAGAAGCACAACATCCATCGCGCGAATACAGACGAGAACCCGACCTTCGATCAATCCCTCGTTGATCGCCACGACCTCTGTACTTCCAACACGCACCCTGCTCAGCGCATCGCGTGTCTCAACCACTACGCCTTCAACCACCGTCTCAATCCCAATGGCATCCGCGACCGCGGGCGATGCGGGCTTGCGCAGCACTTCACGTATCGGGCCGTGCTGCGAAATTCTCCCCTCGGTCATGACGGCCATTCCATCACCCAGACAGAGTGCCTCGTTACGGTCATGGGTCACCAGTATCGTGGGAATGCCCGATCCCAGCAATACACTCCGGAGTTCATGTCGCAGAGCGACGCGCGCCTTCTGGTCGAGTGCGGAGAGTGGCTCGTCGAGGAGCAACAACTTCGGTTGTCGTGCGATGGCGCGCGCAAGAGCAACCCGCTGCCGCTGTCCACCCGATAGTTCTGACGGACGGGATGCGGACAGATGAGTGACCCCAACCAGGTGCATGGCGTGTGCGACCAACTCTCGACCACTTTCCGTCCGCGCGGCCCCATATCGCACGTTTTGAAGCACGTTCATGTGCGGAAAGAGCGCCGGGTCTTGCGCAACGTATCCGATTTCACGGTGTTGAACAGGCACATCAATCCGCGCTTCATAATCAAACCACGGTGTGCTTCCGAACTCGATCCGCCCGCTTGATGGGCGAACCAGTCCGGCGATCGCCCGCAGCACCGTTGTCTTTCCCACACCCGAAGCTCCGAACAGCACCAGCACGGGCTGAGTATCCAAATCGGCATCAAGCGCGGCCTCGATCTTTGTGCCGCTCTTCCATTCAACAGAAAACTTCAGACACACTCGGCGGGCCGTCACAGGGTTGCCCTCCGCCGCAACACCGCGGTGACGATCAATGCCATAACTGATATTGAAACCAGGAAGAGCGATGTTCTCAACGCGCGTTCATACTCCATCGACTGAACCGCATCATAAATGGAAACCGATGCCGTTCGTGTCTTTCCAGGAATGCCCCCCCCCACCATCAACACCACACCAAACTCGCCCATCGTGTGCGCAAAGGTCAGAACCGCACCGGCACAGATCCCGGGGATTGACAACGGCAGCACAACCTGCAGAAACGTCTTCATGCTTCCCGCGCCCAAGCACCTCGATGCATCGATCAATCGACGGTCAACCGACGAGAACGCGGCCACCATCGGCTGCACCGCAAAGGGCAGACTGAACAGCAGCGAGGCCATGAGTAAAGCCGCGAAGCTGAACGGCAGCGTTCCGCCGGTGATCGATTCATAGGCTCTCCCCACAGGGCCTCTCGGTCCAATTGCGAGCAGAATCACCAACCCCAGCACGGTTGGAGGAATCACCAGCGGGCTGGCCACCACACTTTCAATGATGGTTGCCAGAACTGATCGTCGGCTCGAAAGCCAGTAGGCCAGCGGCGCACCCATGAGCAACAACACGACCGTGGTCGCGAGTGCGAGCTGGAGACTGAGTTGGATCGCCTGCCAGTCCACGATTCACTCGCTCCGCCCAAGACCAGCTTGTTCGAGCATGCGCAGGGCATCGGGTCCGGCCACATATGCATCAAACTCCGCGGCAACTGATGACGAGTTCGCGTTCGCAATCCTGACCACTCCATGCTCGATCATCCGGTAAAGGCGCTGCGGAACGCTCCAATAGGCACCACTGGTGCCGAGCCTGGGCGTACGGGCGAGACTGAGAGGAATGATCGCCACATCCGCCGCGCCACTCTGTGCAAACTGCGCGGTCTGCTCGACGTTCGCGCCGAGAACCAGCTTGGGTGTCGCGACTTCCGCGACACCCGCCAAAGTAATGGCCTCCCTGGCGGCGCGGCCATACGGAGCATGCTCTGGGTTGGCAATGGCGATATGCCGCACTTTGGTATCCGAGAGCAGTTCAAACCCACGCCGAACATCCAGACCCGTTGCGGTCGCTGCCCATATCACAAGCTGGCCAGTTGCATACGTGCGAAGCGAGTCACGAAGCCCAACATTCATTTCGATCAATTTTTCAGGAAAGAGCGTATCAGCGGAATAAAAGATATCAAATGGTGCTCCATTCACAATCTGAGCATAAAGATTGCCGGAGGCTCCGAACGTCACCGTTACCTCTACATCCGGCCGGACCTTCGCCCAGGCCAGAACGATCGCATCCATTGCAGGTTTGACCGACGACGCGACCGCGATTGATAGCTCGGCCTTGTCTGTCGATGATTTCCCACGCTTGGCCGTGTTTGTCGCGGATCTCTCGCAACCGTACGCCATCATCGCCGAGATCATCAGCGCAAGCCCAACGACAAACACACTCGGCAATGCCTTTATGACCTTCGAGATCCGCCGCACATCATCCTCCGATTGCTGACATGGTTCTTTCGGGTTGTGCAAAGTCCGCGGCCGAAATTCCGTGGCCAGCCTGCTTCGTCCATGTCGAATCGACCAGGTACGCGGCAATCTCTCGATCATCGACGGAACTACGCAGGATGGCACCGACATCCCATTCCTGATTGCTGAACAGGCATGGGCGGATCTTTCCATCCGCTGTGACTCTCAACCGACTGCACGCGCCGCAGAACGGCCTGCTCACCGGAGCAATGATCCCGATCGAGCCTGAAGATCCATCGGCAAACGCATACAACTCTGAAGTTGAAGTTGGATCATCACGCCCGAGCATCCTCAACGGATACACCGCATTGATCACACGCACAACTTCGTCCGCATTCACCACCCGGCCGCGGTCCCAAGATCTTGAGGAATCCAAAGGCATGAACTCGATGAAACGCATCACAACGCCCAGGCGGCGTGCAAGCCCAGCCAGCCCGACAATCTGATCTTCATTGACTCCACGGATGATCACCGCGTTCAGTTTAACCGGTTGCAGACCCGCTTCAATCGCCGCTTGCACGCCTTCGACCACTCGCTCTGGCCCACAGTTTGATCGCGTCAGGGCCGCAAAGCGTCCGGCATCGACGGCATCTATGCTGATCGTGATGCGTGTCAGACCCGCGGCCCGCCATCTTTGCAAGCTGCCGAGTTCAAGCATTGATCCGTTGGTTGTCAATGCGACTTCCACACCGCCGATCGAAGCCATATCCGCAATGATGCCCTCAAGTTGTGGATGAAGTGTTGGCTCTCCACCGGTCAGTCGGACCTTGCGAATACCCAGGCCTGCGCAGATGCGAACCAGGCGCTGCATCTGTTCGCGAGTCAGCAGCTTGTCCGGCGTGAAGAACTTTACGTCCGTATCCATGCAGTAAACGCACCGGAAGTTGCACCGATCGGTGATGCTCAATCGAAGATCGTGAATCGTGCGACCGTGAGAATCCAGCAGCGCGCCCGCCGCGTGTGCGAGAGCGGGCGCGCGCGGGGGCACAGCCTTCAACAGTCCCGCTGTTGTTGGATGGGTCGGTTTGAAGAGCGGAAGCGCGATGGTCATGGCAGGTGAACGATGGAGGGGCAGAGTCGTTGATCGTTGTGAAGTCTACTCCACCACCACGATCACGACTATACGTCCCATCACGCCCTGCCCACGGATAAGTGCCAATTGCCCGCGCAGTGGGCGCATCTACTGCGGAAGCGAACCATCCAGCTTGTGCGGAGTTCTCGCATCGATCGCTGGCGGGTTTGATTCATGCGTGCTGACATCCCGCAGAGTGGAGGGCACCGACCGGTTATCTGAAGCCTGCGATTTGAGCAGCTCATAGTCCGACCGCAGTTCAAGTACCTTCGCCGCCATGATAACCGTCGCCCCGAGCAGGACCATCAGGAGCACCGCGTTCAGACCGACCAGCACCTTGTTGCGTCGCACAAACATGCGAACCTGATCTGTCCGACCCTGCGGACGCGCGAGCAGCGGCAGGTGCGCGAGGTATCGTTGAACATCCTCCGCCAGCTCTCCCGCGCTCTGATAGCGAACCGAAGGCTCCTTTTGAAGACACTTGTGAACGACCACATCGATGTCCTTATCGATCCCCTTCTTCATACGCGATGGGCTGGGTATCTGTGCCTTCACGATCGTCTTCGAGGCCGACTCTACATCTGGCTCTACCTCATAGGGCAGTTTCCCGGTGAGCATCTGAAAGAGCACCACGCCCAGTGAATAAACATCCGTACGCAGATCTATCCGCGAAGCCACACCCTCGGCCTGCTCAGGGCTTGTCCATGGAAGCGACCCGAGAAACTGGCCGGTCCGTGTAAGATGGCTGCTGCCTGATCCGCTGGGGAGTCGTTCACCAGGCGTCTTGGACAGCCTTGCAAGCCCGAAGTCGAGCAGCCGCGGTTCGCCGTAGGTATCCACCAGAATATTCGATGGCTTCAGATCACGGTGAATGATGCCGCGCAAGTGGGCGGCGTTGACGGTCGTAGCGATTTTCTCAAACAGCCTCATGGTCTGTTCGACAGAAACTCGAGCAGTCTCCATGTACATGTCCAGCGGCACACCATCCACAAACTCCATGACGTAATAGAACTTGCCATTCCCCACGCCACTGTCGATCACACCAACGATGTTCGGATGGTCAAGCAGCGCGAGGATATCGATCTCGCGCACGAACCGATCGCGAAGCCGCGGATCGCCAAAAAAACCATCACGCCTGATCTTGATCGCCACGCGCCGCCCGGTCGAGATCTGATGCGCCTCGTAGACGACACCCTGTGTTCCACGATGGATTTCTCGTGAAATCTGGTACCCGTCGATGTTCTCGTTGAGAATCGTGTTGATCGTCATGCCGCGTGTGCGTGCAACACCTTCGGTCGTCGGCTTAATTGCCGAACCGGTCTGTACGGCGGTCTGAATCACATCCAGTATTTGCAGTTCGTGCAGCAGCTCCGGCATCAGGTCCGGATTGGCCCCGATCACTTCGGCATCTGTCACGGGATACCCAGACTCGCGGCGAGTCATGCAATCCTGTATGACCCGGCGCATCTGCACCGCCCGCGGACTATGTTCACGACTCTCTTTGGCTTTCGGCATCGCACAGACTCCATCTGTAGCAGCGGAATGCGATGACGGTTGTCCCGCGCCACGTTCAGCCAGTTGCGGTTAGATGCGGCTCAGATATCTTGCCGGTTCACCAATTTGCTCTCGAAGCGCGCCGATCGCACGGCTGAGCAGCTTGCGAACAGCCGTTTCATTTCTACCGAGTCGTGCGGCGATCTGCGCAGTGCCCAACCCCAGGGTAATGCGCAGTTCGATCACTTCCCGGTACGCCGGATAGATTTCATCCATGGCGTGCCGAACCGCTTCACCAAGCTCGCCGATCCGCGCCTGCCGGCTCGGGCTTGGGCCTGGCGACCTCAGGACCTTCACCATCGTCGTCACCGATGTGCTCCCGGATTTCGGGTCGATTTGCCTATTTGCCTGCGGACGCTTGATCGCCCGCTCCGACCTTACCAGATCAATCAGTCGATGCTCCGCAATACTGCAAAGCCACCTGAAGAACGCGTTTCGAGGATCCATACCCGCAGGTGTCACAAACTCTGACAGGCCTCGGGCAGCGTCAGCCAGTGCCTCTGCCAGCACATCATCTCCCCAGCACAGCCGTCGAAGGTCCAACGGCAGCCGCCGCTCAATCCGCGCAAGAAGTCGATCATGAAATTCAGTCAGAATGATCTTTAAGGCCGATTGATTTCCACGCTTCGCGGCCTCCAGCATCGTGCAAAAATCAGACTTGGCCAGATTCTCGAATGAGCCTGCTTGTTCGCCTGATTCCGACAGCATTCGCGGCACTCCTGGACGAGTCTACCGCCGAATGAACATCCCAGACTTCCAAATAGCGCGCTATCTGAGCATATTTCACATACGCGCTCGTGTGAGTATCCGATCAGAAAGCGAACAGGCCTCGCGTGTTCTGACGCGGGGCCTGTTCGATATTTAAAGGTTGGGACAGAACGACTTATGCACAACCAGTGAAGTAGCACGCCAGAAACTCAAAGATGTCCTGGACCGAGATCACGCCAGAAGCGTTGAAATCTCCACGCGGATCGCTGTTGAAATACAGTCCAAGGAAGTCGAAGATGTCCTGCACACCCAGACCACCGCCGCTGATATCGCAAAGACATTCACACGAATCCGGAAGTCCGTTGTAGTTCCAATCGCGGTCGGTCTGCAACTGAAGCTCGCGCCCGTTCGACACGACATCGCCATCGCAATCCGCGAGGGTTTGGCATGAATCGATAAGGCCGTCTGGCCGCCCCTTGCTGCCACCATCCGCCAGGTAGTACTCGATACTCGCATGATCCTGAGCGGTCGTACCCGGGAACCCGCCACCCGGGTGAGCGAGAATCAAGTACAGTCGATTTCGGATGTCAATCCGCGACTTGTTCCGAATGTTCGGACCCGTGCCGCCGGTCCCGTTGACGGCGTGACAGCCGATGCAGTTGGTGCTGTAGAAAGCACCACCGGCCGTTCGGTCGCCCACCGGACCTCCATCGAGATCAATCCGCAGATTCTGGTCACCCGCCATGTTTGCCGCGGCAAGGGCTGTAGCGATATCACACTCATCGGGAATCAAGTTGCCGTTGCAATCCTGACTCGCCCCACCTGAAATGTCAATCGCATCGTCGATGCCGTTGGCGTTGCAGTCGGTGATGGTGACCGCCGTGTAAATCTTGAAGTTGTCAACGCCCGCCTCGACAATGCTCTGCCCCGGGCTGTTGTTGTCGGATGCGATGAAGCGAAACTTCATGGTCGAGGTTATCGCGATTCCGAGGCTCGCAAGCTCCGACTGCTGCACGATGCGAGCTACCCACGCCAGCGAGTTGGAGACGGTATACGAGGCGACGCGCGTCCACGTCGTGCCGCCGTTGCTCGACGCTTCAAAGAACAATCCGTCGGGGTTCGTACCGCCGACTTCGGTCATGTACAGGTAGTAGTCAAAGCAGATGGTGATACCTCCAACGGAGAGATCCAGCGTGGGCGAAATCAGCGTGACCGAGCCGCCATCAACATCTGAGTTGCCTGCAACATTGCTGGTCAAGTAAGCCTGTCCGGAACCATCCGAATCCGTCGCAGGATCGTAAAGCCACGACGGATCATTCACCGGTACGCCGCGTTGCCACTGCCCGGCTGTCACGCCCACACCAACGGTGTTCGTCCATCCAAGATCGGTTTGAAAACTATCGCTGATCGCCAGCGGACGACCCGGCTGCACGACGCACGGACATCCGCAGTTCTGAGTATCCGGCACAATCTTGTACAACCGACCGAGATTGATACTCACCAGGTACAACTCGCCCTGCGCATCCTCGCCGAGCGAAGAGAGACCTTGAACCGGCGTGGGCGAAAGCGCGCCATTGAGTTGAAGAGTCCACTCGCGCTCATCGCTGACCACCGCACCGTTGTAGCGGAATGACCTCACCCAGTTACCGCAGTAGTCCGCATGAAAGTATGCACCTTGCAGCAACGGCATGGCCGCGCCTCGATACACATACCCGCCCGTCACGCTGCACGCGCCACCCGAATGCTCGTGAACCTTGATCGGATTGGTGTAGCCCGCGGCAAGCGGGTCACAACCAACTCCGCCGCTCGGAGTCGGAACGAGCCCCTCGCGGCAATCCCATCCATAGTTCCGCCCGGCAATTGCCGAAAAGTTCCCCGCCGTCAACGCGGGCTGGAAATCAATTTCCTCTTGCGCATCCTGCCCCACATCGCCAATCCACAGATCGCCCGTCAGCCGATCTCGCGTGATGCGCCACGGATTTCTCATCCCATACGCCCAGATCTTGTCGGCAGGGTTCCCGTTCGCACGGAAAGGGTTATTGTCAGGAATCCAGAGTCCGTCACCATCCACCGCGCTCGAATCGTTGACATCGAGCCGAATGATCTTTCCAAGCAGTGTCGCAAGATTCTGCGCACGATTGTTTGGGTCGTTCGCGCTTCCGCCATCTCCAACGCCACAGTAAAGCATTCCGTCGGTGCCAAAGACCAACGCTCCACCATTGTGATTCGAAAAGTCCTGCAGAAACTCAACCATCGTCAAGCGGCTGCCAGTGTTCGCGGTTGTCGCCGCGAGCGCAGCCACTTGATTCGCAAACGGCGCACCATTCGCCGTAAACCGATCGATCCGCGTATTGAACGCACCTCCCAATGTCGTGTAGTTCACATAAAAACGCCCGTTCGCTGCATAGTTCGGATCAAACGCCAACCCCAGCAACCCACGCTCACCACTCGCGGCCGTCAGGTTGAGCCCGCTCGCTGTGAGATCAAGAAATGGAGTTGCCGCGAGTGTGTTCGTGGTCAGATCCAGAAGACGGATCCGTCCGACCTGCTCTACAATGAACATTCGATTGTTGTCACCGGGTATCGCAAATGCGCCCAGCGGCTGACTCAAGCCTGAAACGATCAGTTCGGAACGTATCGGGATCTGTGCTTCCGCTCGATACGCACCCACCACCACCGATGCCGCGATCGCGGCCGCATAAATAGCTGTTTTCACGACGTTTTCTCCAAGGTCAAAGTCACACCCCACCACACAAGTCAATCAAACCATCGCCCTCATCCCAAGTTCTCTCTCACTTATCCGTGTGCGCACGAGCCAAAGTAGCAGGTCAGAAAGTCAAAGACATCCTGAACCGTAGCTCCACCGACGCGATTGAAGTCGCCCGCGGCGGTTCCGCCGAAGTAGATCGTCAGATAGTCAAAGATATCCTGAACACTTTGCGCGCCATCAAAGTTCACATCGCAGTTCGCATTTACGATCACGCCCGTTCCCGTCTTCACGATCTTGAAGATCCGGGCACCCGGCTGATCAATGAAGTACAACTCGCCGTAAGCATCCTGGCCAAACGAAACGATCGCGACGGTTGGGCGGGTCGTCGCGGCGATCGGCGGCTGAGTGACCGCCGAGCCACCGTAGATCACGGTGCTGTTGTCAACCGGCTGGTCGAGCACGTTGCTCACGTTGAGCGATGTTGTGTAGATTCGACCTGTGCAATAGTCGGTAAACAGATACTTCCCCACGAGCTCCGGGATCGAACACCCGCGATACACATATCCGCCAGTAATCGAGCACGTTCCCGAGATGTTCGTAAACGTCAGCGGTGGAATGACCATCGGGAGGGCACCATGGATGTATTGTCCGACCGGTCCGGTCAGGCCACCGCCGTTGTACGATGCCGCGCACGAACCACCATTGGTATCAAACGACACCGTTCCCTCGAAGCATCGCCAACCGTAGTTCCGGCCCGCAACCTGGTTCAGGTTCGAGCCAGTGAGCGCGGGTTGAAAGTTGATCTCTTCCCAGTTCCCCTGCCCCACATCGCCCATCCACAGATCGCCCGTTAACCGATCAAACGAGCACCTCCACGGGTTGCGCAGTCCATACGCCCAGATCTCTTTCCGGCTGGTCGTTGCACCCAGAGGCACAGGTATAGTGGGATTGTCCGCGGGTATGCCGTAACTCGCGATCGATCCTGCAACAAATGGCCCCTGGCCCGGCGTGCTCGTCACGTTCACATCAATACGCAACATTTTACCAAGCGGCGTGCCCGTGTCCTGACCATTGCCAATAGATACGTTGTGTCCTCCGTCATTATCACCCGAGCCACCACCGTCGCCGCAAACAACATACAGATATCCATCCGGCCCAAAGCTCATCCATCCACCATTGTGGTTCGTCTGCGGGTGCGGAATCTGCATGACAATCCGAGCGCTCGTGCCATCCGCGCGATCCGACAGTGGCGTAGGCGCGAGCGTCACAGGATCTCGATTCGTGTACTCAACCAGCGTGCAATAAAAGGTCGCGCCGTTGGGCAGACCGCCCACCGCGATCGCGGTGTAATAGACGTAGAACTTACCATTGGTCTGGTATTGCGGATGAAACGCAAGCCCGAGCAACCCACGCTCATCCTGATTGCCACTGTTGCCCGCCGCCAGAGTGGGGATCAGCGACCGGATATCCAGAAACGGGGTCGTATCCTGCTGAAGTGTCGGGGCCGCCGAAGTCAGATTCAGCACACGAATGCGCCCCTGCTTCTCAACAACAAACGCTCGACGAAAATCGCCCGGCGCATGGGTCAGGTAGACCGGTCGTGAGAGCGGGTTTTCGACAACGCTCCCAGCCACTTGCACAGCCGCAAACTGCGCCGATGCGGGCAAGACCCCGACGCCCACCAGAACTCCCGCCGCGGCGAGTACAACCTGAAGCGTGAACGACCCTGCCCGTCTCCTCTGCATCTGCATCGTGAATCCTCTGAATGAACCTGCGATCATGTCCCACCCGTCCTGCCACCCGACCCGATCAGTTCCGAACCGCACGGAACATCCGTGCGGAGAGTCAATAACATACCCGCGCGTCTGACCCGATCACGCACAACCAGCTATCGGTCGTCAAATCGCCCGAAATTACCGGAAATTGAGTGAGATACACCCAAAAATACCCCCTGGCCGCCTCCAATCGCCACGTACGAGCTTCTCCGATACGCACCCGCCTTCGCGTCGGTTCTGCGCCACGCTCTTTACCCGAACGTATACTTGATCGAACCCCAAGCGGAGCCTTGCATGACCACCACCACTTCTCAATCAACCCTCGGTCGCAACCCCAACATCAGCGGCCCCGGCATCACCTCCGGCCAACGCATTGACCCTCACGCCGTCACGATCTCGGGCTTGGTCCTCGATCCGAGCTATGGGCCTGATGCCCTCCCCACCTCCCTCCGATACATCGACCGTGATATCGCCGCGCCCGGCAAGTTCCCTTTCACGCGCGGCCTTTTCCCCGAGGGTTACCGCACACGACTCTGGACCATGCGACAGTTCGCTGGCTTCGGCTCCGCCGATGACACCAACAACCGCTTCAAGTACCTCCTTGAACAAGCCAAGATGGGCGCGGGGACCAGTTCCAACAAAGTCGCCGCCAACACCGGCCTCTCAACCGCGTTCGATCTTCCAACCCTCATGGGTCGCGACAGCGATGACCCGCTCTCCGTCGGCGAGGTCGGCCGCTGCGGTGTCGCCATCGACACCATCGAAGACATGCACCGCCTCTACGCCGATATTCCGATCGACAAGGTGACCGTCAGCCAGACGATCAACGGGCCCGGTGCCGTCATCTGGGCGATGTACCTCGCCATGGCGAAGCAGCGCGGCATCAGTTGGCAGACGCTTGGCGGTACACTGCAAAACGACATCCTCAAAGAGTTCCATTCGCAAAACGAGTTCATCTATCCGCCCGAGGCCAGCGTCAAGCTCGTCGTTGACACGATCGAGTTCCAGTCCAAACACGTTCCGAAGTGGAACAGCGTCTCGATCTCCGGCTACCACATCCGCGAGGCCGGCTCGACCGCTGTGCAAGAGCTCGCCTTCACGCTCCGCGATGGTCTCGAATACGTCGAAGCCTGTCTCGAACGCGGCCTCCCGCTCGACGATTTCGCACCCCGCCTGAGTTTCTTCTTCAACTCGCACAACGAGTTCTTCGAGGAAATCTGCAAGCTCCGAGCCGCACGCCGCATATGGGCACGCGCCATGAAGCACCGCTACGGCGCCACCAGCGAACGCAGCATGTTCATGAAGACCCACGTACAAACCGCCGGTTGCTCGCTCACCGAGCAGCAGCCGCTCAACAACATCGTCCGCGTCGCCTATCAGGCCATGGCCGCCGTGCTCGGCGGTTGCCAGTCACTGCACACCGATTCGATGGATGAGACACTCGGACTCCCGACCGAGCAGGCCGTCACTGTCGCCCTCCGAACCCAGCAGATCCTCGCCTACGAAACCGGTGTCACACGCACGGTCGATCCGCTCGGCGGCAGTTGGTTCATCGAAGAACTCACCGACCGAATGGAACTCGGCGCACTCGACCTCATCGCCGAGATCGACAACATGGGCACCCCCGGCATTCCGGCTCTCCGAGCCGGAGTCTCCCCACCCCTCTCGCACCCCTATGCCGCAACCCCCGCGACCGAAACTCGCACACTCACCGATCTCACCCAGCATCCCGCCTACGCACCTCGCCCAACCTACACCCGCGGCGTCGTCTCCGGCATTAACAAAGGTTATTTCCGCCGCCAGATCGCCGAGGCCAGCTATCGCTTCAGCGAAGAGTGCGAAGCCCACGACCGCTTGATTGTCGGTGTCAACGCCTTCACCGAAGGCAGCGATGAACGCCCGATCGAGATCCTCCAGATTCCCCATGCAGTCGAGACCGACCAGTGCGAAAGGCTTGCATCCTTCAAGGCACGGCGTGATCAAGACGCCGTCAAGCGTTCGCTCGATGTCCTTCGTTCCGCCTGCCGCGAAAATCAGAACGTCATGCCCGCCCTTGTCGAAGGCTCACTCAACAACTGCACGCTCGGCGAGATGGTGCAGGCCATGGCCGACATCTACGGCCGCTACAGCGGCGGGCCGGAGTGGTAATGCGGCGTCCCGGACAACTGCCTCTTCTCCTTTGAACCGCGGCCTATCGCCGAACAGGTGTACGCGCGCTCTTGCATCAGCATCTCGACACCTCCATTACCAATCTGGTACGCTCGATCCTGAACACGCCCAAACTCAAGGACGCTGATATGCACACCAATATCCTCGCCTTCGCCGCGGCCTTTTCCACCCTCGCGACCATCACTTGCGCTTCGCCCTCCCCCACTCCATCAGCGTTCAACCCTCCTGCCCTCTCCAAAGCAGAAACCTCCGCAGGCTGGCAGTTGCTCTTCGATGGCACACCCGCATCAGCCACCACCAACTTCCGCGCCTTCAGGCAACCAGCTTTCCCGAAGACGGGCTGGGTCATCGAAGATGGCCACCTCCGCACCGTCAAAGGTGCCGAAGCCAGCGACATCGTCACCGCCAACGACTACGCCGACTTCGAGTTGAGCCTCGAGTATCGCTGCACGCCCGGTGCCAACAGCGGCATCATCTACCGCGTGACCGACAAGCACGACGCGACGTGGCAGACCGGCCCTGAGTTTCAGGTGATCGATGATGCCGGTGTCGATATTGGGAACAACAAGAAGGGCTTGAAACCCGAAGATCCGCACTCCGCAGGCTCGCTCTACGACATGGTCTCGCCCCCCGCAACTAAGACCACCAAGCCCGCAGGTGAGTGGAACACGGCACGCATCCGCTTAAAGGACGGTCTGCTCCAACACTTTCTCAACGATGTCAAACTCCTCGAGTGTCGCGTCGATGACCAATCCTGGTCCGACCGAATCGCCATGAGCAAGTTCAAGGACTACCCAGGATTCGGTCTTCAACCCCGCGGCCGGATCGCCCTGCAACATCACGGCGATGAGGTCGCCTACCGCAACATCCGCGTACGCGATCTCTCATCACCCATGCCCGGCGAGATCGCGCTCTTCAATGGCAAGTCCACCGCAAACTGGATGGCCTTCGTTCCCGATCTGAGCAACAAGCAAGCCGATCCCATGAGTGTCTGGACAGTAATCGATCGCGTGCTTGTCTGCGCCGGAACGCCCGCCGGATACATCCGCACCAAAGACGATTACACCAACTACATCCTCAAGGTCGAATGGCGTTGGAGCCCCGACACGCGAAAGGCCGGCAACAGCGGCGTGCTTCTCCGTGTTCAGCAGCCCGACAATGTCTGGCCCACTTGCATCGAAGCCCAGCTTCAAAGTGGCCGCGCTGGCGATTTCTGGAACATTGGCGATCTCAAGATGACCTCGGAATCAACACGCCTCAACGGCCGCAACACCAAGCACACGCACGCAGCCGAGCACGCGATTGGCGAGTGGAACGACTACGAGATCATCGTCGATGGTTCCAACATCGCGCTCTTCGTCAACGGCGAACAGCTCAACCGAGCATGGGATGTGCAAACCATTCCCGGCAAGATCGCCCTGCAATCTGAGGGGACAGAAATCCACTTCCGCAAGGTCGCACTTTCACCTATTCCATGACGTTGCACTTGGCCGCTCCGCCAATTGACAAGGGGCACACCATGTGCCCCTTGTTGGGGTGTTGAATCAAAGGCCGACTTGAACCCATCACCTACTTCGAGAGTTCAATCGTAAACGCGTCCAGTGTCGCGGCATCAAGCCCTGCATCCCGCGCCTTCTGCAGCGCCACAATGGCCGCATCGCGCTGCAGGTTCATGTCGTTCAGCACCGCCACCGTCAGCCACGCATCCGGAGTGTTGATCCCATCAGCGCTGCGTGTCGCGGCATCAAGCAGCCGTGAAAAACCAGCCGACCCACCAACATCCTGCACACGCAGTTGGCGGCTGATCAACCCCGGCTCCAGCTTGTAACCCGTCACCACATTGCGGAAGCCTTCCTGCGGAAAACCACTGGCCACCTGTGCCAGACCAAGGTTGCGTGTCGCCGTGCCGTCCTTATCCCACGCCGCCAGATAGCGAGCGTACACACGCGTGGCATTCTCCATATCGCCCATCCGCAGGTACGCATCACCAAGCTCGCGATCGCGATACGTGCCAGACGTTGGCGCGGTCGGGGTAGGAGCCGGCTGAGCGGGTCGCTCAACAACGCGCTCCACAACAACCTGCTTCTCAACGTACACGGGCCGATCCACAACCACCTGACGATCGACATACACCGGTCGCTCGATCACCACCGGATCAGCCACGATCACCCGACGCGGCGGGCAATAGTCTTCGTAACGGTCGCGCACCACTATGATCGGAGGAGGGCAGGGCGCAATCACCACCGGCGGCGGGCAATAGTCTTGGTACCGATCGCGCACCACGATGACCGGAGGAGGGCAGGGCGCAATCACCACCGGCGGCGGGCAATACCGCGGGGTGTAGTAGTCAGACCTGTAATGCGGACCAGAACTGTATCGATACGACGATGACCAGTTGTCGCCACAATAACCCGAGCCGACGCCGATGTTCAGCGAGAACGAACTTCGCGATGTTGAGCCCCGATCTCCATACGATCGGCCATCGCTTCGGCCATGTCCATCATGCCGGTCATTCCCGCCAAGGTGAATGACCGCGTGGTTCATCCCGTTGCGATAGTCCTTGCCCCGTCCACCATCGCCTGCCATCGCTTGGCCACAGACCGACACAACAAGAGCCGCGGCCGCACCGAGCGCCCGAACATCTGTGAACATCCCGGAAAACATGGATCCACTCCTGAGACCGTGCATTCTGCCGCGTGCGTGTCCTGACGAGTTCTCCGCGTTGGAGTATCGTCGGAAAGTTGGCAGACGCTTGGTCTCCTCCAAATTATACGGAACGCCGCTCAGAAAGTTTCACCTCGCTAACTTGCAAACTGCAACAATCTGCTAATAAACGACTTACAGCATTTTATAAGGTCCGAAATCTGAAAATGTTTGCAAATCGTACGGTATCGGTTATGCTACAGTTCATCAGTTCGCAACCACGGAAGGTCAAGGCGGCACTCAGACAGGGCAAACATGCAACCCACGCACACCGCACCTCGCCTCAACTACACGCGACCTTTCGCCTTTTCATGGGCTGCTTGCGCTGCCTTCATAATGCTGGCGATCACCATTGGCGCGCGGGTCAACGCACAGGTGGTCTCATTTCAACAATTCGAGGAAACCCAGAATCAATGGCTGGTCAACGGCAATGAAACTCTCGTCAACGATGGGCAGGGAGTTTCCGGCCAGTACATCGAACTCCCCATAGGCGATTTTTTCGGTCTGACCCTCACGTCTAACCGCGCATCTACCGGCCTGACCGGCAATCTCAATCGCTGGCCACGCGGCCTGAAAATCTCCTTCGACATCCGCACGTTCCTCTTCAACAACTTCAACAACCAGCCCATCGACCCCAACTCGCGCCCGCTCATCCTTCACCTGCACGATCGCGGCGATCCGAACAACTTCTCCGATGATGCTGGCATCTGGACAACCAACGCGCCCATCCCAGGTCCCCAAGAGGGCTGGAAACACCGTGAGTTCACCATCCCGCTCGCCAACGCCACCGCGCTTCCACCCGGCTGGGGTGGCACCGGCGGCGAAGACCCTGTAACCTTTGAGCCTCTTCTTCCACCAGGTCGAACCTACACCAACGTGCTTGCTTCCGTTGATGATGTCGAGATCTCCACCTATCAGCCCGGTTACTTCTACGGCTTCAGCTTCTGGCACATCGGTATTGACAACGTCAAGGTTGAGCAGATACCCGCATCCATCTGCCAATGCGACTGGAACTCCACCGACGGCCTCACCGTACAGGATATCTTCGATTTTCTCGCCAGTTACTTCAACAACAATGGTGACTTCAACAGCAACGACGGAACCACCATCCAGGATATCTTCGACTTCCTGAACTGCTACTTCTCCGGGTGCCCCTGACCCGCCATGCACGCGCGAACGCGTGCAATAATCCCTCTGGGTCATCTTGCCCCCGGAGCAACCCCCGTGTCCGACGAAACTCGGGATCACAGTTCATCACACAGCGAAGCTGCACACCGCTCCAGAGCCAATCCGCTCAGGAATAATCGTTCTCTTCGCTTTGCAGTTTTCGTTTTGACAGTTGGGCTCGGACTCTGGATCTACGCGCTCGCCACCGCGCCGAGCCCGACACCGCAACCCTCAAACACACTGACCGCCGGCCTGACAATACTGAGTTCAGGAACACCGAACCCCGAATCGTGATTGATCGATGAAAGCTCCCCCGCACTTTTCCGTTTCGGGCTGAGCTTTGTTGTCGGGTTCTTCCTCGCATTCATCTTCCGCAAAGTCATCACCATCACCCTGCTCAACGCGGGCGCGATCGCCACCGCGGCTATCGTGCTCCACAAGACCAACATCATCAACCTCGATTGGGATGCGGTCGAGTCTCAGGCAAAGCACGGTGTGGACTACGCTCGAAACGCGTCAAGCAACCTCAAGGAGGTCGTGCTCGGCTACGCCCCCTCAAGCGCATCAGCAGTTGCCGGGCTCTTCTTTGGGGCCAGACATCGGGTCTGAACAACTTCCCGCGGCAGATTCTGCGGTCATCATGCCAGACCGGCGATCCTCAATACCGGGTGCATCAGCACCTGAATCATTGTCCATCATCGCGCCTTGATCCTGTTCACCAACCCCTGCGCCTTGACCTCCACACCCTTCAGCACGCTCGACAGCGCATCCCGGTTCGGCGCATATTCCATCGCCGTGCTCATGTCGATCCAATCCTTCTTGACAAGCTCGGCCAGCGCGTGCGTGAAGCTCTGCATCCCCTCTTCATTCCTGTTCACGATCAACGGCAGGTCGTTATCCTCACCCTCTCTGATTTTCTGCCGAACCGTCGATGTGCCAATCAACACCTCGCACGCCGGCACGACCCCAACATCAAAGTTGCTGACTGCGGGCAACAGCCGCTGCGCGCACACACCTCGCAACGTGTTGCTCAATGAATGGCGCAGAAATCCGTGCTCATGGCTCGGGAAGAACTCAAGAATGCGGCTGAACGCCTGCATCGTGTCCGCGGTATGCATGGATCCAAACACCAGATGCCCCGTCTCCGCGGCCTGAATCGCCGCCATCACCGTGTCATGGTCCCGCATCTCACCAATGAAAATCACATCAGGATCTTCGCGCACGATGTACCGCAGCGCGGTCGGATAGCTCTCCACATCAATCCCGATCTCACGCTGACTGACGATCGACTTCTTCGGCACAAACCGATACTCCACCGGATCTTCGATCGTGATGATGTTCTCGGCCCGGGTCGCATTAATATGCTCGATCATCGCGGCCAGAGTCGAGCTCTTTCCCGATCCCGTCACGCCCACGATCAGCACGAGTCCTTCCATCGTCTTATCCACCAGCTCGTGATAAGCCGGCGGAAGGTGGAGGTTCTCATACGTCGGGATCTCCGCCTTTACGCGTCGTATCGCCGCGTGCGTATGACCACCCGCACGAAACATGTTCACACGAAACCGCTCACCATCCTTGAGATGAGCCGCAAAGTCGAGATTGCCGCTCTCTTCAAACTTTTGCTTCAGCGCCTCGGGCACGATCGGGTCGAGCAGATGATCCGCCTCATCCTCCGACAACGGATCACCCTGGATGGGCCTGAGGTTCGAGTTGATCCGATACGTCGGCCGGATCCCGACCTTGAGATGCAGATCCGAAGCATCGAGGCCCTTCATGGCCCCAAGCAATCTATGGATCGAAAGCATCGGCGATGCGCCACCAACATGACTCGCAGCGGGCGGGACGGAATCCATCTGAGGCTCCATTTTCCCTGACGGTTCAGGCCCTCACCCCGATTGAGTCTACCACATTCAGTGGTTCAGGTGGCACCCATTCATGCTTCCTCTTCAGTTTCATCGACCGAGTTCACGACGAACCAGCGGCCCCGAAGTGCTCATACGCCCGAGCAGTCTCGATGGATCAGCATCCACGATCAGCATTTCCCGCGGGTCGGTTCGCAGAAAGCTCTCCGCCGCCGCGTGATCGAGAAACTCGATCAGTTTGTCGTAGTACCCTTCGGTGTTCAACAGCCCGATCGGAAAATCATGGATCGCCAACTGCGACCACGCCATGATCTCGAACAGTTCATCACATGTGCCGACACCCCCTGGAAGAGCCACATACCCACGGGCAAGATCGGCCATGACCTTCTTGCGTTCGTGCATGGTCTCAACAACACGCATATCCGCAACGCCATCGTGCGCAACTTCACGCCGCACCAGTTCATGCGTGATGACCCCGACAACCGAACCACCCGCGCTCAGCACCGCATCGGCAACATCACCCATCAACCCCACACGCCCTCCGCCATACACCAGATCAACCCCGTGCGCAACCATCTCCAGCCCAAGCTCACGCGCCGCCGCCGCGTAGCTCGGCCGCGCACCGCGCGATGCACCGCAATAGACCGCCAGAGGTGAAAGCCGACTGGGCATCATTCAACTCCTCATCCTGTTCGTCCGTCACATTACTCGCCCGACACAATCCTGCCCCGATCCGCCTTGGCCGTCACCCTGCGCCAAAGGAAATACATCGGAACCCCCGCGAGCAACAGCGCCAGCCATGGCAACGTGTGCCGCCAATCGCCCCAAACCTGCAAGACCGACATCGATATCGCCGAGAGTATGAACAACACCGGCACAAGCGGATACCCCGGACAGCGGAACGATTCACGTCTCGATTCGTCACCCTCATCGTTATCACGCGATCGAATCCGGATCAGCGCAACACCCGCAAGGCCATAGAAAATCCACATCGTAAACACAAACCCATCCGCCAGTCGTTGAAAGCTCCCCCCCAGCATCCAGACCGCTACCACCGACAAGACACACTGCACCCAGAGCGCCACCGCCGGCGTCTGGTGCTTGGGATGAATCTTCCCCAACGAGCGAAACAGCAACCCGTCGCGCGCCTGCGCAAACGTGACGCGCGCTCCGGTAATGATGCTCGCGTGCGACGAGCCCAGCGTCGATATGATGATCAGCACCGTCATCACCATCGCCGCAGTTCCACCCTCACCACCGAGCAGCCGCCCCGCCACCATCGGCCCGATCGTCGCCGTCTTCGCCATTTCCGGGAGCGGCACCATCCAGATGAACACCGCATTCACCGCGAGGTAGAGCGCTGTCGTCGCAAACACGCCCACCAGAAAGACCCGCGGCAGTGTTCGCCGCGGCTCCTTCACCTCTCCCGCGATCGAACCCACATCCGCCCACCCGTCATACGCCCAAAGGATCGTGGCCATCGCCGCGCCTATTGCCGTGATCAGCGGAATCGCCGGAACGATCGTCGTCGGCTCGAAGTTCGCCGTACTTCCCTTCATGAGTGCGAGCGCGACAAGCACAAGCGCCGCCAGCGCACCATACTTGATAAACGTCAGCGTCATCGCCAGCCCGGTCCCGAGCCGCACACCCGGCACATTGACCGCCGTAAACACAATCAGCAATGCCGTCGTCAGAATCGCCTTGGGCTCAAAAGGAACCGGGTCGGCATACCCCATAAGTTTCAAGAGATGCTCGGCACCCGGCACCATGATGCCCGCCGCCGCGAAAGGCTTGGTGATCAGCATGTACGTCCATCCGAACGTGAAGGCCATCGGCGAACCTGCACGCCCGAACCCCTCGCGCAGAAAGACATACAACCCGCCCGACTTCGGAAACCGCGTCGTCAACTCCGCATAGGTCAACGCACCAAACAACGCAAGCACACCACCCGCCACCCACAACCCAAGGATCAGCGCAGGGCTGCCGATGTTTTGCGCGACCGATGTCGGCGTCTTAAAGATCCCCGACCCGATGATCACCCCGACCATCACCGCCGCGGCACCCCAGAAGCCAACTCGCCGGGGCAAGTCGTTCGGCTGGAAATCTCGCGAGGTGTTCACGGGCACAGCATACCGACTTTGCTGCACGCACGCCGTTACCGAACCATTGGCACAGGTCCGCCCTGTACAGCCCTGGCCTCGTTGATCGTTTCAAGACTCGGTCCCGGCACTGGCGTGTTGATGACAAAGTCCGCGCCGGTCTTCTGACCATTCACCATCGTCGCGGCCACAGCACCGGTCGAGGTGAGCGCCGAGAACCGATATCCCGCCTCGACTCCTCCATCATCCTTCATGTCCGCACCGACGGTGTAGAGCAAGTACCCACGCCCGAACTCATCGCTCGCGGGATCGATGCGCCGATATCCAAACGGCTTGCCGCTCCAAGGGTCATGCGGCATGGCGGTCAGATAGGTGGGCTCCAGACTCGTCAATGAAGGCGGATACCCACCGTGCGCTGCCCGATACCGCGCCAACGCGAGGCAGACCCGCGCGCCGCGGCGCGTCATGGTCGCTTGATCAAATGATTGAACTGATTTACTTATGGCCGGAACAGAAAGTTTGATGAGCGCGAGGTTGTGCTTCTCATACAGTGTTTCATCAACAGCAGGCCTCTCAGACGGATCATGCTCAGCGGCCTTGTGAAACTCTGTAAAGATTTCATCTATCGCGGCGACATTCTCTGAATACGTCCCGAGCGGACGCATCTCCAAAATCCCTCTGCGCGAGAATATCCTTACCTCTTCCGAGTACCGTCCCAATCTCACGCGACCAGGTTCGCTGAAAAACCACCCAAACGCATCAAGCACGGCCAATCTCTCACCGTCAATGACCATTGTCACGGGTGGCCGCTCAGACTGTCGCGCCATCGCGGCCTCAAGGCCAATGAGGCACGCCTCACTCGGGTTCGTTGCCAGCAAGTTCTGCAACCGTTCGTACGTCGTCATCTCCATCGCGGCAGCAACCAAGCCGCCAAGCAACGTCGGTCGATGCGCCGCTACTCGAACTGTCGCCAGCGATGCCTCAAAGGCATTGATAAACTCATCTTCGTCTCCATGAATCTGCGCAAGGTGCATTCGGGCCGCGCACAGCCTGGCGAAGTTCCGTTCTGAACTGCCTGACATCATCATGCTCGTGAGCAGTTCCTCTCCGGCTTGATTGATCGGCTCCACCACCCTGCGAGACTTGGCCACCTCGTCGAGTTGGCTGAAGAGGCCCGCCTCTTCGCTCTTCTGAAGAATCTCAAGTCCTCCGGCAATTCCCAACAGTTGGACTTCAAGATCGTCTGGTTCCCCGAACGGCCTGGATATCGAATACACCAACGTTAAGTCTCCATACACCGTCTTCCCGGAGCTCGACTGGAAGCCTCTTCGCTCAACACTTTGCTTGATCTGTTCCAGCAGATCGCCAGCCTCCCCCAACAACTCCGCGGCATTCGGCGCATTCGGATTCAGCCCTTTCGGCTGGTGCGATTCCATCAGCGCGATCATTCCCTCGACACCCGGCCTCCCCTTCGCTGCCTGCGCCGCCTGGTTGATAAGGAAGACCTCATATCCCCCCCATGATGCTGGCAACACACCAAAGATAAGAACTGCGCATGCAATCGCGCTTCGCTTCAGCACCCTTCGCCGACACGGGGTCATCACCCGTTGCCACCAAGACTTCCGCGGCGGCAAGGGCTTGAACCGCATCCTGCCCGCCTCATCCGCCACCAGTTCGCCGAGTGATGAATCGACTTCCGTCTCCGCCCCACACTCCGGGCACCTCACCATGTTGGTCGCTTCAACCGGCAACCCGACGAGTGTGTACCCGCACCCAGCGCACGTTCCACGCGCCCTCAAGTGGAAGCGCTTGGCCTTCTCAGGATTGAGCCGCTTCGCGTAGCGGTGCAGCGAATGGGCGAAGGCCAGCGCGGCGATCTCCGGTGACGCTTCCAGCAGTTCGCGCGGCCAGAGCACCAGCGGTATGAGAGGAGCGGATGCTTGCGAGGTCATGGTGGTGTCTCTGTGTGCGGCGGGCGGCAGAGCACGGTGTGGCAACGGCGCTCGGAAGTTTCCGCCAATCTCAGACGCCACAGCAGATCGCGCGCTGCCCCGTGCAGGATGGGCTCATCTGCGCTTGGAAGGAGCAACGCGCGAAGCACTGACCAGCGGCGCGAGCGCAGATATGCGAGAAACTCGGGAGCGGCCCACTCTCGAACGTGTTCGGGCTTCTCGCTGGTCATGCAGCCGCGCCCACGTAGCCGGGCGCGGTCCGGGGTGGAGAGGAGCACAAGGGTGTTCGCGTGGCAATGACGCGCTATGAGGGCGAGTGCCGGATCCGGGTCCAGGAGGTGCTCGAGAACATCAGCGCAGATGATCAGGTCGTACGTGCGTTCGGCCTGGACACTCTGGCAATGCTCCAGGTCTACGACGCGAAAATCGCCCGGCCGTTCGAGGCGCCGGGCAACGGTGATGGCGGAGGACTGGTCGATGCCGGCGATGCAGGGGCAGACGGGCGCGATGAGCGTGGCGAGCTTTGTGGCCGGGCCGCACCCGACATCGAGCACACTCGCAAGGCCCCGACTGCGAACCAGGGCCGCCCCCCAGCGGTAGACGTGGTACTGGAAGCGTGCGCTGGTCTGGATGCGCGATGAGTTCCAGTATTCCGTTTCGCGCCCTTCGGCGTCGAGCACGGGAGACGAGTCGTGTGTGAGTGCTTCGGTGCGCTGGCGATACGCGGCCGGAAGAGAGAAATCCGCCGCGGGCCGGAGCAGACTGGGGGCATCACCTTGAGCCGCGCCGGTGCGGGCTGACACCGACGAGAGTGAAATAGACGCGGTCACGGCCATGCTTGCGTCATCGGTCTCGGGGATGTATCGCACCCGCCGCCGCAACAGCCAGTCTCGCGCTACAAACCCGCCAATCGGCCCGAGCCCGAGAAACAAAAGGCACGGCGAAGCCAACAAGAGTGACCGACGACTCGGCCTGTACCCAAAGATCGCATCATCAAGATTGGTCACCCAGAGAAACAGCGCGATCAACCCCAGCCCCACCATGCTTCCAACCAACCCCATCGCCGCGATCAGCAGACCATTCCAGATGCGGCGCCACCGCCCGCGCTTCGCCACGGCCACAAACCGCTCGCAACGTTCATCCGAATACTGATCAAGTTCCGGGAACGCCCTGTACAATCGCGAAGTGATCAGCCGCATGGTCGAAATTAGCTCCCTGAATCATACTATTTTGCCGAATCCGGATCATTCAGAACAAAGTCCAGCCCCTCGGAAGATGTCGGCCCACCTTGCGGTGATGGGTTCAGAGCATACACACGCACGGTTGTGTTCTGCGTTCCACCATTATCCGCAAGATCACACCCATAGGAGTACAACAGGTATCGCCGGCCGTGCTCATCAGCATTCTTGTCGATCAACCGATACCCGAAGGGAAGTCCCGAGATCGGATCATTCGGAACCGCCTTGAGAATGTCCTGGTCGATCGCCGCGAGCGTAACAGGCGGCTGGCTATGCCGCGCGGTGTGGGCCTCAATCGCCAGCATCACCACCGTCCCCTCGTGCATCACGCGAACCTGAAGTTCCGACCGCATCAGTCCAGCCAACGATACTGCGACCGACTGAACCGTCTTTGATACTTTCATCAAGTCGTCGATCTTCATCCACATTGGATTCTCACCCGTCCCGCGCTTGGAGTCCATCAGGTTCTCCGCAAGCTGCGCCGCGGCACGGTAATACTCATCAATATTCGTCTGCGCCCTTGCAGCCCGCTCGCGCGTCGCCTGAAAGAGCGGGTCCTCTCGCGCAATCAGGTCCAGAGCCATCAACCGCTCACCCAGCAGCACATCCGATAGCGGCAGAACAGTTGCCGATTCCACCATTCGCAGGGCAGCCATCGCAAACTCTTCTGAAGGGCTCTTCGCGACCAACTCCGTTCTCACCCGCGCCAGGGCCTGCGCAAGCGTGGCGTTCGCAAGCAAACGCTGCATCGCCACCGGTTGCTGCATCAGCACGTTACTGACCGAAAGACTTCGGCGGAGTGCTACCCCCGCATCATCGCTCTTGCCCGCTCGATACCGCTCCGCAAATCGGTACGACATCATCCGAGCGATGCCCCTCACCGCGGCACCGTTGACTTCCACCATTTCATACATCGACGCGCGGCCATCATCGCTGATCGGCAGAAGGGCCATTCCACCTCGGCTGGTCAGCTCATCGATCTTCGACCCCACACCTTTCGCGGTCATCGCCCGAAGCAACTCTTCCGCCTTATCCGCCTCGGCACCAGCCATCACCGCCGGCGCATCCGTCATCTTCAGAGCCGCGTCTCCACTCACGCCATAACTCTCACCGGCCGTACCGGAAGGGGCCGCATCTGCGCGCACGGCAATGTGCGCCCGACGCATCGCTTCCAGAATCTCGACAAACAGCGGCCGGGCATCGTAAGACTCCGCACCAAACCCTGCCACCGTTCGATTGAGCGCGATCATGTCTGAGACATTCTGAAGCCGGATATCGCTTGCCGTTGGCGCAGCAAACGTTTGCCTCCGACTGCCCCCAATGCCCCGACTACCCGAAGTTCTCCAGTCGTCCGGACCAAACAGCAGAACCACAGCGCCGAGCCAGACCAGAACTCCGACGATGATCCACGCGCGAGTGATCCAGCTCGCCGATCTGGAAACTCTTTGATCGGGTTCAATCATGTTCCAGACCCTTCCAGTGAACGTATACGCTCATCAACCCCTGATTTGAATAATAAGTACTCGATTACTTCGGTGAATATGAAGGCTCCCTGATCGCGAGGGGAGTTCTTAAGAAGCCCCCGTTGTCTCGCTTTCTGCCACGACGCGCATCCGCCGAACACATTCTTCACGATGCTCACTTTTTCGCATACTCAAAGACCCCACGTCCCGACTTGTCGCCCAACCGACCGGCAATCACCAGTTGCTTCAGGAGCGGGCACGCACGGTAGCGGTCGTTGTTCAAACCGTCCGCCATCACATCCATGATGTGGACGCACGTATCAAGCCCGATGAAATCCGCCAGACGCAGCGGTCCCATCGGAAAGTTGCACCCGAGTTCCATGATCTTGTCAATGTGCTCCGCCTCGGCAACACCCTCCATCCAAGCGTAAAACGCCTCATTGATCATCGGCATCAGAACGCGGTTCGAGATGAAACCCGGCCGGTCGTTCGCCGGGATCGGTGTCTTGCCCATCGCCGTTGCCAGCGCGATCGTCCGATCGGTCGTCTTCTGGCTTGTGCCCAATCCCTTAATCACCTCCACCAGTTTCATCACCGGCACGGGGTTGAAGAAGTGCATCCCGATGATCTGATCGGGCGCAGCAACGCTTGCGCCCTTGATGTGCTTGGTCGCCGCGGCGATCTGCGTGATGCTGATCGAGCTGGTGTTGCTCGCCAGGATCTGCTCGCCAGGAACTCTGGCAAACATCTCGGCCAGCTTGATGAACAGTTCATGCTTGGCCTTTAGATCCTCCACAATCGCCTCGATCACGATGTCGCAAGCGGCGAAGCTGTCGAGTGTCGAGACATACTTCAGCCTGCCAAGCGCCGCATCCGCGTCGGCTTGCGTGAGCGTCCCTTTCTCAACCAATCTCGCCACGCGTTTGGCATGGTCGCTCTTGCATCGCTCGATCGATGCGGGAACTGCGTCATACACAACCGTCGCAAACCCGGAGATGGCGGCCACCTGCGCAATTCCGCCACCCATCTGCCCTGCCCCGACGACTCCGACCGTTTTGATTCCGTGCATAGATCTTATCTCCATCTCTCGAATCCGACCGACACCCTACCCTTGCCCCGTCTTGGCACTTCGCCCGGTTGATCCGGTAGCATATAGACTTCTCACGCGGCGATTCGAGACCTGCGCGAGATTGACCCTCCGTACTGAGTTTACCATGCCCCCTACCCGCCTCGATCAACTCACCCGGCTATTGGCCGCCGACCCCTCAGATTCCTTTGTGCTTTACGGATTGGCCCAGGAGCACGCCAAACTGAACGAGCACGCCCGCGCGGTCCATTTTTACGACCGCTGCTTAACGGTCGATCCGAGCTACTGCTACGCCTATTACCACAAGGCGATCTCTCTTCAATCGCTTGACCTTTTTGATGAGATGAAATCAACACTTGAGGCCGGAGTAGCCGCCGCCAGGTCCGCGGGCGATGGCAAAGCCCTGAACGAGATCGGCGGAATGCTGGCCACTTTGTAGCCGTTGGTACACTGCACAGCGTGACCCAATGCCCAAGAACGCACCCATACGGAAGACAGATCAGGCCGCACAGCATATTGCTCCCGGACTGTTCATCACCGCGCGAAAGCCTGTGCGGAACAAACCTGCGCTGCTCAGAATCTTCGTTGGCAAGCTCGCGGTCGGAAACATGTCGATTGATCAGGCCGATGAGCTTGGCTTCACCCTCGGCGCGCCATGGACCGAGTTGAAGCAACAACTGATGTCCACGATTTCCGCCGAACACGCCGCAACCGCTGATGGTGTGCGACTCCTGGTGAAGCGACCGATGCCGCGAAAGGTGCTCGAACAAGCTCTTCAGGATCGCGGCCATTCCGCTGCGGCCATCGCATCGGCCGGTCAGACCTTTGATGCGCTCGGGCTTATCAATGATCGATCGTTCGCCGCCGCGTTTGCAACGGGCCGAATTGCCCGCTCTCGATCTGAGTCCAGCATTTCGCGTGATCTGAAGCGGCGAGGGGTCGATGCAAAGATTATCAAATCCGCTGTGGATCAGGCACGCTCAGATGATGGTCGGTCGGACCTCTGTCGAGCCGAAGAGCTTGCCCGATCACGCCTGAAGGGAAGCCTGCGCACCCAACCCCCGGCCACTCAACGTCGCCGGCTATACGCCCTGCTTGCGCGACGCGGGTTCGATGGGGAACTCTGCGAGTCAATCGTTCGTAAGTTGATATCGGGTGCTGATCAGTCCTCGGTTATCGACTGATTCAGCCTCCATGCTCGGCATGACTACGCTCCCATGAGTTTCACCCAGCCTGGCACGAGATCACACGATGACCCACTGTTCCACCCGCCGGATCTTGAGACCGCTGCTGAGAACCATGGCCCTCGCAGGGTTGACCGCCCTCGGCGGCTGCAGCACAAGCCTGAGCCCTCTGAACGATGAACTCGCGGTCGGACCTGGCAGCCGCGCTGCGGGTGTTGGTGGTGGAGAGTTCACCTTCAAACCCCTTACCCGCTCGTTCAACATCAACCCGACGACCGAAAGACCGTTCGCTGTTGAGGTGCCCGAAAAGTCTGTCGTCGGCGTCTCGCGCGACAACTGGGAGATCATGCCGGTAACGGTGCCTAACGATCGAATCGCCCACCAACCCATCTACACGCACAATCTGCACGAGAACACCGAGCCCCCGCGGAATCGGGGACAGTTTCCGACAACGCGCAGCAGTCTCGACCTGAGCGTTCCGGAGTCGGGTGAGATGCAGGTGCTGGAAGCGATCGAAGCCCCCTTCGCCGCCGTCACGGATATCGTGCTCTTTCTGCCCCGAGCGATCATGAACCAGCCTTGGGAGACGACCCGCACGGGTAGCCAGCCCTATCGTCGCGCCCCCGAGATGCGAGGCTCGGTTCACCCGCTCAAGCTCACTCCGAAGCGCACAACCAAACCCGACCCCGCGGCCGCGCCGGTTCAGGTGCCGATCGGCGATTACCAACCTTTGCCCGCAAACCCATGAGCAAGCCCACACCACTCGACACACGAGGTCTGCCCGCCGGGTACAACTTCAGACCTGAATGGGAAGTTACGCCGCGCGACGTTCAGACCCTGATGCGGGATCGAACGCGGACCACACCCATATTCGTGGATTGTCGCCGACCCGATGAGCATGACGTGGCACGCATCGAGGGTTCGGTGTTGATCCCGATGCAGGACATCGAGCGGCGCGCCGATGAGCTTGAGGGTGAAGGCGGATCGCGTTCGCATCCGTTGATCGTCCACTGCCACCATGGCGCACGATCGCTTCGTGTAGCGACCACGCTCCGCGCGATGGGCTTTACGGATGTGCGCTCGATGGCCGGTGGGATTGACCTCTGGTCATTGGATATCGATCCCGGCATTCCCAGGTATTGAGACCTCAGCCCGCACACGTCCGCGGATGTACGCGGCAAGCATCCCCATAAATACCGCGCTGGCGGGAGCAGGGATGTTAATGACCACCGTGGTGATGGACGCATCAACTGCTGCTGATGACGTGAGGGGGACGGCGAAGCCGGAGTTGAAGAACCCGAATCGACTGCCGGTTCCTGGATCGATGCGAGATGATGCCTCGTAGGTCACAAAGCCCGCGAAGTCATTCCCGGCCGTGAGTTCAAAGCTGTAGAGCCCGTACCACGCATTCTGGTTTGCAGGATCGATCCCCGGATCACCCTGGCCAGAACCGCCGAGGCAGATGGGTGTGATTTGCAGAATGTCCAGACCATTGATGGTTCCGTTGGGTACGCTGTCATTGTTGGGGGGCGGCCCGCTGATGCCTCCGCGATATGGGGCGTGAAGGCCGCGTGCTCCGGTGAAACCACCTGTTGGAAAGCCTGATGAATCGGTCGAAGTCGGCGGCACCGACGAAGAGTATCGGCTCTCATAGTTTGAGATGCGAGCTTTGGTCACGGTCAAATCCGCAGCAGGCCCGCCAGTGACGGCGGCGGTGATATCAATGACCACCGCTGAAAGGCCGGATGGCACAATCTCATCCGCCGGATTGAGATCGATGAGCCGGAACTGAAGCTCGAACCGCCTTGTGCGCTGCTCGGGCGTGATGTGGTCGAGGGAGATGCTCACCAGTGTTATCTGGTCATCAGAGATTATGCCGGGCAGAAGACCCGATTGAGGGACAAGCCGGAACTCGAGCAGGATGGGTTGAGCATGTACAGATGTGCCCGTTCGCAGCAGAGCGAAGAGAAGTAGGGTCATAAGAACGAGGTTCTTCACCGGTCTTCGATCGGCCAAACCCCGGTTCAACGTTACCTGACGGGGGGGAGTTCATCCGGAAATGGCCGGACGAGGTGGCTGGGGCAGGGTCGGTGTGAGCTGGTATGACTGATGCGCGGGTGCGTTATGGAACAAAATGGGAAAAAAGACAAGGGCTCCGGTTTGAACCGGAGCCCTTGAGGAGAAGCAGATCAGTCGATCTACCGTCTTGCGGGTTAGGCGCGACGACGACGAGCGACGAGGAGACCACCGAGGCCGAGGAGGGCCACAGTGCCGGGGGCGGGAATGATAACCTGGTAGGCGGCATTGACCGAGTTGCTGGAGGTGACGGGGACCGCAGCACCATCGTTGAAGAAGCCGAAGCTGTTGCCAGTCACGGAGTCAGCGTCAATGAGAGCGCGGACGAACGTGTTGCTGGAGCCGGCGATGAAGTCGAACGAGTACAGACCGTACCACTGGCCCGACTGGTCGCCGCTAACAGCGAACTCGGAACCTTGGTTGTTCTGTGAGATCGAGAGGGGAACGATATCCTGGATCGCATCGCCCTGGGTCGAGTTGTTGCCGGCCTGAAGGCCAGCGACAACGCTGTCGATATCGAGAACAGCGACGCCGTTACCATTGAGGAAGGTGCCGTTCGCAGCGTACTCGTTGACGTTGGAGGTCTGCATACCGCCGCGGAAGGGAGAGTGCAGACCACGACGACCAGCCTGCGGGGCGGGGACGGGGTTGCCTGAGGCATCGGAGGACGTGGGGGGAACATCGCCAGCCGTGTTCTCGTTGCGAGAAATCCTGGCCTTCTCGAACCGGCCGTCCGTGTCCGACCTGATGTCGAACTGCAGGGCGCTCAGACCCGCGGGGTAGATGCCGTCATCGGCGCCGGTGCTGGGAAACAGATCGATGATGCGATACTGAACCTCGAAGCGGAGGCTCATGCCGGGGGTCGT
>Ga0209490_10000117_pt1 | contig 84635 bp, 55 predicted proteins | sample MAT06_FD_187209 | JGI IMG/M metagenome (GOLD analysis project Ga0209490, IMG submission 187209) | Freshwater microbial communities from Lake Fryxell liftoff mats and glacier meltwater in Antarctica - MAT-06 (SPAdes) (version 2) | ecosystem: Environmental > Aquatic > Freshwater > Ice > Liftoff...
GAAAGTCCCGTGAGATGGGTGTGCGCATTACGAGTGCTGTCTTATGAAGGGCTTTGGCCCGAATTACATATGGATATTAAGCTCATAAATTTTTTTATCGAAACGTGAAAAATGTTTTTGGATGTTCCATAAACTCCAAAATTTCTTCAATCGAAATTTTGCCGAATATTCGTTTAGCCAATTTCATAACAATGTTACTTAATAAGTGGTCCATACTACATTGCGCTGTGGAAGTCTGTTTTAGGTAATGCGCTGCAGGATCTTATATATATCCAAACGGTATTGTATGCAGTATTGGTGTAACTAAACACTTCTATAGCCGTGAAAAAATTCGTTCTTCTTTTTGATTTCACAAATGGACCCAATATTAGAATGGACACCAACGAAATTATAGCGCGCAATAATGGCGGGGATTCCGAATTATATCCCAACGCTCAAAGCGGAGGAGTGGTGATCAATAGTTTTGCAAGCACTACCCACGAGCTCTATGTAAATGGAACGGCTGCAAAACAAGGAGGTGGATTATGGACGGCGAGCAGCGACGCCCGTTTGAAAGTAGATGTAAAGCCATTCACACAAGGACTAGAGGAAGTTATGCAGATTGAAGCCGCAACATATCAATTCCTCCCATCTACCGCTCGTGATGTGTCTGTTGAACATGTGGGTGTGATAGTGCAAGACCTACTCAAAGTTGCGCCGACTACAGTAAAAGAAGGCACCTTGGAACTTGTGGACGGTACAACAGGAGATTACCTCAGTGCAGATCCATAGGCCTTTACTTACATGCTCATCAATGCAGTTGAAGAAGGACAATCTGCGACTACAGGAATCCATGGATCAAATACAAAATGAGAACGATCAAATAAAAACAGATTTTGAAACGCGGTTGAAGCAGCTCGAAAATTGCGTCAAAATAATCGGGAACGTTGATATATCAACCCCACACAGCTCTGGCTTTAATCTGAGGGTTTTCTGGGAGAAACAAAACAAACAAATCAAATCAAGAGGAAAGCTCCATCGACTCATGTACTGTCTTAACTCTTTCAAAATTGTCCAAGTCGGTTTCACCTATCATAACTATACTTGAAAATGTATTATCATAGCATCTCTGTATTGATAGTTGCACTTTCCGTTTGAAAAACCACGCCGTTTCTTGGTGAATGTCGAACCGTCGACATATCTCCATGGTAGAAATTTCGTCTCTGAGTATTGACAATTGGTATGTTATCCAAAATGCTTTATCTAGCGGGAATTTAACTTTATGAAAAAGAGTATTGGCCGTGCATGACTCGTCATGTTTGCATTTTTGGCACTTTTTGTAGTACCACGTCCTGCCTTTGACAGCAATATGATGACCACATTTCCGACAAGTAAACCCCCTACTCCACTTCAATTCATATAAGTACTGTCGGCACTGGTCATCTGTTGAATAGTCAAATGCAAACTCATCCAAACTTTTATAATTCTTCATTGGTGCTGAAATAATTTTTGACCAAGGAAGAACCCCGCATTGTAACCTATTTACAATCTCGCATTAGACCACCACAATTGTTCAACTCAGCGCGGACTTTGCAGTTGGAAGGCTGAAAAGCAAAAAAGACAGTTGCCCTCGCAATATTTTTATCTGGTTTAGCGCATTGGAGTGGATTAAAATTAAATGTACTACGGGATAAAAGATGGAGCAACAAGCATATTCACCAAAGGGACGCCGAAAACCCATCTTTTGATTTGGGTGCATTTGAGGACGGATTATACCCATGCTGCATATAAAATAGTCCAAATTATTGTACGTGCAAGCAGCGGTAAATGCTGTTAGAGTAGCTGTTAAATACCAATGGAGTGAAAAGGAATTGGACTATTACAGGTACCTCTATGGTATCAGATAAACGGTGAAAACAAAAATCGAGAAAGTGTGCATTATTCCAGACTTTCAGTGATGTAATAGACGACAACTGCAAAATGCGGTTTAAACTTTTATACACGTCAAAATCATCGATTAGATCCGTTGGTCGGAAATAGATAAAAGAGTTCTTGGTAGCCCTTTATTCTCAAAACGATCCACTCCTTTGCTGTTTCCATTTCAATTCGAATCCGAAACTTCATAGCATATTTCGATAAAAGGTTGAAGTTTCACGAGAAAGCTATACACATGCAATCTTCTCATCTAAGTACCTTTAAACAAGCGAGAACAATGCGCTCCGAATCCGTTTACTTCCGTTTTTAAACGTTTTTCATACGACTCATTATTATTTGCAATGCCGATCTTTGTCTTGGGGAGGGGAGGGTGCTAACCCAGCACCAATCTAAATTCGAAATTGAAAATTACTGAACGGTCTAGGAGTAATCAATGTAGACCGCACAGGTGATTGAAAGCAAATTCAGCAATGCTGAAAGAAATTGCGAGACAAATTCAAAATTAGAAATTGAAAATTATGCCTTGGGAATTCAAAATTGAAAATTGTTGATTCTGGGTTTTAAGTGGCAGATTCAAAAAAAATGCTCGGCTTCAAACCTAAAAATCTGTGCGCGCTTTGTGTCCGATCTTATCGTACTTTGCTTGAAAATCGGAAAACTCAAAACTAAAAATTCACTATTCAAAATTGTTGAACGGTCTTAGAAAAGAGCCAAAGGAGTGGCTTCAGAATTCCTGCATTCAGATAATTTACAAAAATTAAATCTGAGGTCGATTGATGCCTTTTGATCGAAACTATCAGAAATAAGCAACGAGATTTATTACAAATGAACATAGTGAAATTCACATAATCAATCCTCTCTCCTACCCATCTATCCCATCATAAAACTGAGTATGGGCTCACACTTTTCTTTGCAACAAGCGTAAAACTGTCCATGCTTCCAGTGGGGTGATCTGGGTGATTGACCCCACCAAAACTCTGCCAATGCAAGAGGTTTCATCTTATGCAAAAAAGCGTGTTGAAGTAACTTAATACCTGCACATTCGCCAGCACCAGCGGGAGGGTTTTTACCGAGGACATTATTCGGATTAAAAATTTCTCGCACACTTTTCTCTTTGCCGTATTGATTCATAAAACTGTATTCTTCAAATAATTTATTCTGCAATTTCGAGGAATGTTCTCTTCGGTGAACCTTCAATTCAATAGCCGTCATTTTACCATCAGGCGTCGATGTATCCAGTTGACGTATTACCTGGTTAATTCTCGTGAGTTCTATCATGCCTCGATTGAGAAAACTACCCTCAGTAAGTCCATCAAATACTGCCGGAACAAAACCTGTATGATGATTTCCACCTGCCAATTTTCCAGAAAAGGCGGTGAGATAACCAATAGAAAAATCTGTATCTTCAACAATAAGAACACCAAACATTTTACCGATTATGTCGGAGTCAAGATTAGTGTTCAGACCAAAATTGTGCTTCCATTCCGTCTGCGTTTCTAAGTGCTCTTGGAGTTCGAGAGCCGCTAACCGACAGAGTGGATGTGGTTCATCACCCTCTTTCATGAGTGTAAGTTCATCCGGAACCCCGTATCCATCTATCGAATGACGAAAGTGACTAAGCAATTTCTGCTTTGGTGAAGTGTTCATAGTGGGAGGGAAGATAGATTAAAGGGGACCTCTAAAAACCTGCATTATGTTTCGCGGAGAAAAATTCCGCATGATGGATGCACGTATTATAAGATATGCCTTATCGCGGGATGCTCAAATCTAAGTGGTAGAAAAGTCTTTATGAAACGCGAAAACAAACTTTTATTCTACCACTTGATTTAGGGACATTTACGTCGAAGACAAGCTTCCTGATCCAAGTCAGGAAAGGAGAATAGCTGGACGCTCTGCAACCGAAATTTGATGGTGTATTCGGTGAAATTTGGCCCGAATAAATTTATCAGAATGTTCAATAATTTTAAATTTGGTCGAAACGTGAAAGATGTTTTTAGAGGTTCCCTAAAATGTTAAATGTAAAATTGGGGACACAACATTCTTGATGTAAAATTCAAAACTCAAAATGCAAAGTTCAAAACAGTTTTTCAAAATTCAAAATTGCTGGATACTACCATTGATTTCTTGGCGGGCTCTTCGTCCGATCTTAGCGCGCTTCGGGTGAAACTCTTCTAAAATTCAAAATAGAAAATGGAAAAGATTCACAGATATTATCCCGGAATTCTTAGCGGGCTCTGCGTTCGATCTTAGCGTGCTTTGCGTGAAACACTTCTAAAATTCAAAATAGAAAATGGAAAGGATTCTCAGATATTATCCCAGAATTCTTAGCAGGCTCTGCGTTCGATCTTAGCGTGCTTTGCGCGAAACACTTCTAAAATTCAAAATAGAAAATGGAAAGGATTCTCAGATATTATCCCAGAATTCTTAGCGGGCTCTGCGTTCGATCTTAGCGTGCTTTGCGCGAAACACTTCTAAAATTCAAAATAGAAAATGGAAAGGATTCTCAGATATTATCCCAGAATTCTTAGCGGGCTCTGCGTTCGATCTTAGCGTGCTTTGCGTGAAAAACCTCTAAAATTCAAAGTTCTTTATACAGATTAATTTGTCGAAATTTTGAATTTATAATTTCGAATTCTCAATCTTAAGCACAATAAGTCTTCGAACATTTCTCCTTCGAAATCCTAAAACAGGCCCTTAAATTGCCTGTTTTATTCGATGAATTTCAATGCCGAGAAAAGACAACTCTCCATGCCAAATGGCGTATACAGAGTCTAAACCTACCGGCAAATGAACCTTTACATTTCCACCCGACCATGGTCGACTCTCGCATTCATTTTTTTCGTTTTCGGACTAGCCTTCGAAACTTCCGCACAAAGTGGAACAGAGTTTTGGTTAGCACCTCCTGATATTACAGACTTGCATAATGCACCTGGAGGTGAACCACTTTACCTCTTGGTATCCTCTGCAGGTGGATCTTCTACGGTAACGATAGAGCAACCTGCAAATGGCGCATTTACACCCATCGTAGTGAATGTAATTGCCAATAAATCTGTTCGCGTAAACCTTACTCCTTTCAAATCTCAACTTGAAACAGGTCCAACAAATGCTGTACTGAACACCGGACTTCACATCACTTCAACATCCTCCATTACATGCTACTACGAATGTGCAAACACTAACAACACAGATATATGGGCTCTCAAGGGACCCAATGCCGAAGGAGTTGAATTTTATATTCCACTTCATAAACATGCGCCATTCTTCAATGAGCCATCATTCGGTATTCCTCATCAAGCCATCGCTTCTTTCGACATTTGCGCTACAGAAGACAATACAGTGGTATCTATCTATTCTCCTACACCAGTAGATGGGCATCCTGCATTACAACAATTTTCTGTAAACCTCAATAGAGGCCAAACTTATTCATGCGGTTACTCCGGTGCCAATTGGACTTTGCCATCAAACCATCCTTCAGGTGCCATAGTGCTTGCCAATTATCCAATCACTGTTTCACTAAAGGATGACTCAAACCGCAATCCCTCTGGTGGCTGCTATGATATACTAGGTGATCAAATTGTACCAACAGATGTAGTTGGTGAAGATTATATTGCTGTAAAGGGTTCACTCAATAGCAATGGCGATGAAAGCGTTGTGCTCATGGCGACACAAAACAACACACAAGTTTTCATGGATGGAAGTTTCTTTCCCGTGGCCACCTTGTTCGCAGGAGAGTATTTCAGAATAGATATGGACTATTTGTCGGTTGGACCAAACAACTCTACGTATATCCATTGTACAAAACCAACTTATGCAATGCATATTACGGGTTTTGGTTGCGAGGCCGGTATGGCACAATTGCCCCCACTGAACTGCGCTGGTTCACAACAATTGAACTTTGTACGGGACGATGCTCAAACTTTTTATTTGACTGTTCTCTGTCGACAGGCAGCCGTAGACGGATTCACAGTAACAGGTTCCGGAACCGCCACTATACCCGCTTCAGCTTTTGTAACTGTGCCGGGAACAGATGGCGCTTGGATGGCTGCGAAGATTAATTATAACATCACTCAAGTGCCTGTTGACTCGACCTTCAATGTAAGCAACTCTGTAGATGTATTTGCTTTGGGTGTAGGAAATGGTGGAGCAACTTCGGGGTGCAAGTATGGATACTTTTCAGAATTTGTTGCACCCATCGTCACTGATGCCGGACTCAATCAAACCGTATGTGCAAACTCTCAAGCCACATTAAATGGCGCTGTTTCTGGTGGAACCATTACTGGAGAATGGACTTCAAGCGGTACAGGAACTTTTATACCCAGCAATACTGCACTCGATGCTCTTTACATTCCTACTGCTGCTGATGCTGCAGTGGGATCAGTAGTGCTAACATTGACATCTACCGGTGCATGTACTCCCATATCCGATGCGATGACACTTACTATCACACCACCTCCAACAGCGAATGCTGGACAGAATCAATTTGTATGTAGCAATAATCCAAACATATCTATAAGTGGCAATGTCACAGTAGCCACCGGAGGCGTTTGGACTGGAGGTACCGGCACATTTATCCCCGGCAACAATGTTTTGAATCCTGTATACACGCCTTCAGCTAGTGAAATTTCATCAGGTAGTTTAACCCTTGTTCTTACCACAACAGGAAATGGAATATGTAATCCTGTTTCTGATAATACTTTAATCACTTTTACTCCTTCGCCTATCGTTAATGCGGGCCCGAACCAAACAGTGTGTTCCAACAATGCCAACGTTTCTTTATCAGGATCAATATCAGTAGCTACAGGAGGTGTATGGACAGGAGGAACAGGAAGCTACTCCCCATCTGCCACTGTGCTTAATCCTTTATATACACCCAGTGCCGAAGAAATTCTTATAGGAAGTGTCTCTTTAACATTGACTTCAACAGGAAATGTTACCTGTAATTCTGTATCAGATCAAATAACCATTTTCTTCACCACTTCACCAACAGCTTATGCCGGTAACGATCAGATATTTTGTGCAAACAATGCCGTAATACCACTTTCGGGAATCGTCACCATTGCTTCAGGTGGACAATGGAGTGGTGGGCTAGGAATATTCTTGCCCAATAACAATTCGTTGACCTCTAGTTATACGCCTACTCTCAATGAAATTGCGAGTGGTGGAATTACAATGACATTAACAACAACAGGAAATGTCGGTTGTATGCCTGCCACCGACCAAGTGTACATAGCTTTCACACCGGCACCAACAGCGAATGCAGGAAGTAATATCTCGACTTGTTCCAACAACGCACAGATCATTTTAAATGGATCATTTACTACATCTTCAGGTGCGACCTGGTCCGGAGGAAATGGAACATTCATACCAAACAACACAAGTATGAATGCCTCATACATTCCTACTCCAAGCGAAATCGGAAATGGCGGTCTGAACATAAATCTCACCACTACCGGAAATGGAACATGCTCTGCAGTAAATGATGTTGTGCAAATTACTTTTACACCATCTCCTATTGTAAACGCAGGTTCTGATCAATCGCGATGTGCCAACAACCCTAATGCACAATTAAATGCGGCTGTTTCCAATGCAACAGGAGCAAATTGGAGCGGGGGACTCGGAACATTTAATCCATCAACTTCATCTCTCAACGCAATTTATACCCCAACTGCATCAGAAATTTCGAATGGCTCAGTAGCACTTATTCTAACGTCAATAGGAAATGGAAACTGTAATGCTGTAAATGATGTCATAGTTATTTCATATTCATCTATACCCACAGTAAATGCTGGAATAGATCAAACACTCTGTGGCAACAATGCCGGGGCCGTATTAGCAGGAAATGTTTCCACTGCATCGGGTGGACAATGGACTGGAGGACTCGGAATATTCTCACCAAATGCCAACACTTTAAATGCAAACTATTCTCCCACTGCCACTGAGATAGCAGGAGGAAGCGTAAACCTTACATTAACATCTACAGGAAATGGAGGATGCATTGCCGTAAGTGATAATTTGATTGTAACCTTTACCCCTGCGCCACAAGTAGCTGCAGGAGGAAGTCTCTTTTCTTGTTCAAATAATTCAGAAGTAAACTTATCCGGTAGCTATACCATATCAACAGGCGTCTTTTGGACAGGTGGCAATGGGAACTTCACTCCTTCTAACACATCGGTGAATGCCTTTTATACACCAACAGTGAACGACATTGCAACTGGTGGCTTAAGTCTTACACTAACCACTACTGGCAATGGCACTTGTCTTCCGGTAAGCGATGTCGTTAATATTTCTATTGCAACAGCACCTCTAGTTAGTGCCGGAAGTGATCATATCACTTGCATCAACAACCTAAATGTAGGCTTAAGTGGAAGCATATCAGGAATTAGCAACAGTGGAATATGGTCTGCAAGCGGTTCAGGAATATTCGTTCCCAACAATACTACATTAAATGCCATCTATCAATGCAGCGCACAAGATGTAGCTGCAGGTAGCGTAATTATAACCTTAACTTCGACAAACAACGGAGTATGTCTTTCCGAAATGGATGAGACTACAATTACCATTTTACCTGAAGGAAGTTCCTCTGCTGGTAGCGATGTATATTTATGTAGCAACGACTCTTCCGTGGAATTGAATGGGACAGTTGGTGGTGGCGCTTCATCGGGCGTATGGGGATCAACAGGAAACGGAATCTTTTTTCCAAATAACCAATCGCTAAACACAGCATACAATCCTTCCGCCTTCGATATTGCAAATGGAACAGTGACTCTATACCTTACTGCCAATAGTTGCAATGCAGCTATAGACAGCCTTGAGGTTATCTTCACTCCAGCCCCAGTTGTATCAACAGGAAACGATTTAACCATTTGTTCTTCTGTCACGAGCATTGAACTAAATGGCTCAGTGAGCGGCGGAACAAACACTGGTATTTGGACCTCATCGGGAACTGGTATCTTCTCCCCTTCTAACAGCTCATTAACCGCCTCATACACACCCAGTGCTTCTGACTTACAATCTCAAACAGTAATACTCACACTAACATCATCGAATAATGGGCAGTGTTTGCCTGAGTCTGATTCCATGATTCTTAGTATCCTTGAAGAAGGCTTGGCGTTTGCGGGAAATGACCAAACACTTTGTTCAAACAATGCATTGGTTAATCTCATAGGAACATTAAGTGGCGGTGCAAATCAAGCCATTTGGAGTTCATCTGGTTCTGGAATATTCATACCAACAAACACAAACCTCAATACATCATATCAGCCAAGCTCAGCGGATATCTTGAATGGCAGTGCCACTATAACACTTTCTTCACCAAATACATGCAACATTACGTCCGATAACATATTGGTGAATTTCACCTCAGCCCCTATCGTAGACGCAGGCGCCGACTTGAGTTCTTGTGCCAACAATTCTGCTGTAAATCTCGACGGAAGTTTTGCTATCTCCACCGGTGCCATCTGGTCGGGAGGGATCGGCAGCTATAGTCCCAGCAATTCTGCAATGAATGCTACATATACCCCAAGTGCATCTGAAATAGAGGCCGGATTCGTGAGTATTGTGCTTACCAGCAATGGAAATGGAAACTGCTTACCAGTATATGATATAGTTGATATATCAATTGTTTCATCAACCTTAGTGAACGCAGGGATCGACCGACAAACATGTGTGAACGACTTGAACATAGCATTGAACGGCAGCATTCAGGGAATTACAAGTTCAGGAGAATGGACGGGCTCCGGAACAGGAATCTTTTCACCTTCCAATACTTCTCTGAATGTAGTTTATGAAATGAGCGCTCAAGACAGTATTGCAGGAAATGTAACCCTCACTTTGACTTCATCCAATAACCAGTATTGCTTGCCAGTAAGTGATCAAATGACCATTAGTATTATCCCTGTGAGTACTGCGAGTGCCGGCAATGACATTACTCTCTGTTCCAACAATGCCATTGCAAATTTGAATGGCATCGTAGGTGGTGGGGCAAGCTCTGGATTCTGGAGCACAACTGGAACAGGGATATTTAGCCCAAACATTTTTACCTTAAATGCGAACTATGTCCCAAGCGATTTTGATAAAGCCAATGGCGGAGTAAATCTCCTGCTTACCTCAAGTACATGTATATCTTCGGTGGATAGCCTTTATCTCACGCTCACTCCTGCTCCTAATGTAATTGCCGGAACGGATCAAACGATTTGTGCTTCAGAAGAATTCTCTCAACTATCGGCTACTATCGATGGTGCGACCACTTCGGGAATATGGACTAGCTCTGGAAATGGAAGTTTTTCTCCATCGAACACAGATTTAAATGCAACTTATAATCCAAGTGGAGAAGATGTGCAGAATCAAAATATTTCTCTCATTCTCACTTCATCCAATAATGGATTGTGTCATCCCGAAACAGATACATTAATCCTAAATATTTATCCACTTGGAACTTCCATTGCCGGAAGTGATCAATCGCTCTGTTCCAACGACTCCAACGCAAGTCTCAATGGCGAGCTAGGTGGAGGAGCTACTATAGGTGCTTGGTCTACAACAGGTTCAGGTTTCTTTGCTCCCAACAGCACAACCCTTGATGCAAGCTATATTCCTAGTGAAGCAGACCTGTTTTCAGGAGGTGTGATACTCAGTTTAACGGCGACAAATAGTTGTAACAATGCAATTGATTTTTTGAGTATTTCATTCACACCATCTCCTATTGTTGAAGCTGGAGAAGCACAAACAGCATGTGGAAATAATCCTAGTTTCACTCTAAATGGCAATGTAACAAGTGCATTGGGAGGAATCTGGTCAGGTGGAAATGGAACCTTTACTCCAAATAACACAAGTCTCAACGCCATTTACCAACCCACTGCTTTAGAAGTAGCAAATGGAACTGTTGTTCTTACCCTTAGTTCAACTGGAAACGATAATTGTATTGCTGTTTCGGATAATGTAATACTCAGCATGACGAATGGAATTATATCCAATGCAGGAGTAAATCAAGAGGTTTGTATCAGTGCATCTCAAACTCAATTGCAGGGAATCATTTCTAATGGATCAGCCACTGGAGCATGGGTTACTTTGGGTTCAGGAACATTTTCTCCGAATGCAAGTGCCCTCAATGCAATTTACGAGTTTAGTCTGGCCGATCTGGCATCAGAGAATATAACACTCGTGCTCAGCTCTACCAACAATGGAACTTGTCCGGTTGCTAGAGACACAATAAACATTTCCTTTGGACAAAGTGCATTTGCATACGCCGGAAACGACCAAAACATTTGTGCCACAGATACACAGATTCAACTCAATGGACTTGTCACAGGAGGTGCAAGTACTGGCATTTGGCAATCGAATGGGAACGGATCTTTCACACCAGATTTTACAAATCTGAGTGCAAGTTATACCCTCAGTTCATCCGATATTTCAAATGGAGAAGTATACCTCATCCTTACTTCAACTGACAATGGTACTTGCCTCTCTGGCGTTGACACTTTAGTTTATACCATTAATGCACCCTCAGTTGTGAATGTGGGAGGCGACTTATTTACATGTGCAAATGAACTCTCCATTCCCATTGCAGGATCTGTTGGAGGCGCATCAACTACAGGAGTGTGGTCGAGTCTTGGATCAGGTACTTTTTCACCCGACAATACATCCTTACTTACCTCCTATTTGGCGAGCCCCAGCGATTCACTTTTGGGAAGCTTGAGTATCGTTCTAAGTTCCACTGAAACCGGATCCTGCCCTATTGATAAAGACACTTTGGTGATAAGCATCCATCAGCCTCCTACTGCTTTTGCGGGCATCAATCAAAATATTTGTTCTTCAACTGAAGAGATTACACTCTATGGAAATATTGGCGGCGGTGCTACTTCGAGCTATTGGATAGTTGCCGGAAGTGGAGGATTCTCTACATCACCCGACTCATTGATAGTAACATATAATATTAACGAAACAAACATCAGCGAAGGAACTGTGAATTTCATACTTACTGCTGAAGCAGATGCAGGATGTCCGAGTGCATCTGATACTGTAGTATACACCATTACACCAGCCACTATCGTGAATGCCGGGAACAACTTCACTATTTGCAGCACCAACCTAACAGTTCCGCTGGCGGGCATTATCACTGGCACGACTACAGAAGGATTGTGGTCTGCAATGGGTAACGGAATTTTCTTACCTGACAATTCTAATTTGAGCTCAACATATATTCCAAGTATTAATGATTCGATTGTAGGAAGTGTGAATCTCATATTGACTTCTATTGATTCAGAAATTTGTCCAAACACAAGCGATACATTGGAAGTATTAATCATCGATCCTTCTATTGCAAATGCCGGATCCGATCAAACTATATGCAGCACGGAGGGCGCAGTAGATCTCGCAGGTTTAGTTTCTGGAGGAAGTAACGCCGGACTATGGAGCAGTTCAGGATCCGGGATTTTCACTCCCGACAACAGCACACTAAGTGGAACGTACATTCCTTCGCAATCCGACATTGTGAATGGCAGTGTAACTATTTCACTTCTATCGCAAGGTGATCCCAGCTGTTTGGCGTCGATCGATCAGATGCAGATCAATTTGATTCAACCACCACTAGTGAATGCTGGACCGGACAAAGTAGTCTGCGGTGAATTTACAGAAGTCAATCTCAGTGGACTCATTTCAGGTGCCACCACAACCGGAATTTGGATAAGCAATGGATCAGGTGATTTCGTATTCGCTGTAGACTCGCTAAACAATGTATATGACATGAGCACTGCGGATGTCAATCAAGGCATTGTAACACTTCTATTAAGTTCTACTAACAACACCGTTTGTGCAGCAGTAACAGATACCCTTCTTATCACAGTAGAAGCCCTACCGGTGGCATCATTCAGCTCAACATCAGGTGAAGATCTTGGGGTGCAATTTTACGATGAATCAACAGGCTCAGCTACTTGGAATTGGAACTTTGGTGAGGGTGGAACATCTACGATGCAAAATCCGATGATCGTATTTCCAGAGGAAGGTAGTTACTCAGTAACCCTTGTCATTACTAGTCAAGGAGGTTGCATTGACAGCACCACCACAATGATTCAAGCAATTGAAATAATTGGCACCCCTGTGGCCATTCCTTCAGGATTCTCGCCAAATGGAGATGGAAGCAATGAGGTGTTGCATGTGTTGGGCGGCCCATTTAAAGAAATTGATTTTAGAATCTACAACGGGTGGGGCAACGAGATCTTCTATACCACCGATGTAAATGGTGGTTGGGACGGTACCTATAAAGGGAAGGATCAACCCGGTGGAGTTTATGTGTATACAGCCACTGGTATAACATTAAAAGATCGCTTTGTGCGATTGTCAGGAAACGTAACACTCATTCGATAATTCAAACAGGAGGAAACCAGTATGAACACCATGATGACCAAATCAATCCTCAAAGTACTTCTTATTGCAAGCACTACAGTAGCATCTAGCACTTGTATGTTGGCACAAGACTTTCACCTCTCACAATTTGATATGTTGCCACTGTACTTCAATCCGGCTCAAACAGGAATGTACTTTGGTGAAGAGAATATGAACTACCGCTTTTCCGGAAATTACCGATCACAGTGGCAAAAATTGCAAGGAAAACCGTATTCCGCTGTAGGTGTTGGATACGATATGCCTTTGAAACGCTTTGGTGTCGGGCTACTCATGATGGACCACATAGCGGGAGTTTCAAACTTTGAGACCTATCAATTCCTATTGAGTGGAGCATATAGAGTGACAAGTGATGAAAGTAAAAATCATTTTCTCACGGCGGGACTTCAGCTCGGGTTTTTCCAGAAAAGATTTTCATACGGAGATTTGCTATTCGAAAATCAATATACAACTTCCGACGGTCTCGATGCTAACTTGCCAAATGGAGAAAATTTACCTGATATGAGTATTGTTCGTTTCGATGCCAATGTCGGAATCTATTATAAGTATATTGACTCACGACAGCGTTTTGCACCGTCAGTAGGATTCTCGATATACCACGTCAATACGCCGGATGAGTCATTCACGGGAAACAGAAGCAATTTACCCATGAGATTTAACGGAATCTTTGACTGCCCAATAAAACTAAACGATAAAGTTGAATTAATTCCAAATTTACTCTTGATGTATCAACAAAAAGCAGTAGAACTGAATGCCGGAGTATTGGCAGGATATAGTATCTCACAATCTGAATACAGCTTACTGGGAGGATTTGGAATACGTCGTCAAGATGCTGTAGTCATACACTTAGGAATGAAACAAGGCAACAATACCTTCCGCGTAAGTTATGATGTGGTAACAAGTGCGCTCAAAAATGCCGGAGGTGGTCGTGGAGGCTTCGAAATGGCGGTGATTTATTCGGGCTGGCACAAAAAGAAATCAAAACCAGTGGAGGTAATGGAAGAAGAAGTAGAGGAAAAAGAAGAACCGACTGAGGAGTAATTTAGATTTCTGCAAAATTCGTTCAGATGGTTTCTTTGAAATCACCAATTCTTGATATGTCAATATAAAACCATATCACATAGCTGATGAACTATGGCTGCGTCTTCGCATTGTTCAACTTTAAAACACTCAGCTCCCAAATAGCCAGTGCCACTATCACCGCAATTTCAATTAAAAAGTACACAAGACCAAGAGTTGTCAGACGAGGTAAATAGAAAATCACCAATCCCAAAGTAAAGGCGCAGTATAAAAGATTAGCAATGCTCAACGCTTGAAGATAAGCTTGCCACTTCCTTTTGAGAATGAAAAAGCAAGAAATGGAGTAAATGCAGAAAACCAAAGCAATCAATAAAAGCAGAATTAGCGAAGGCTGAGGCATACCCACGAAATCATTGAAAGACTTCAAAATTGCAAATAAAAAGACCGCAGTGACAAAGGCACCTATTCCATCTATAAGGAAAAGTCTTTGGGGATGCAATATCAATCTGCTAATTATTTTTTGCCAGATTTTGGTCATCTTTTAAAACAATTAAAATTCGAGGAAACCTCTAAAACTTTCCTTTCTCAAATGCTCAAAATACGACATCAAAGGTCATCAATTTTAAAACCAGAATCCGCATTGGGATTCGCTATGAATTGGTAGAAACCCCAAAGATAGCAAGTGCTCTCGCCAGATTTTTATTTGATGATGTATATTAATACATCAAGAATAAAAATCGAGAAAGTGCTTGATATCAGAAGGGGTTAGCGCTGCAAAAGATTTCCAATGCGGATTCTGGGTTAAATTAATTCGGGTTCCTTGCCCATTTGGTAGTCGCCATGCGGCTTCTTTCAACATCATACCAGCCTTCACTTCTCTATTTAAGCAATGATCTAGAGGTATGCCACTGCATGCATATAAAATAGTTTGGGCTATTTTATATGCAGACATTGGTTCATGGTTCTACTTTGACTAATTCGCAGCCGTTCGCGCAGTTCCCGGAACTACTTCTACCCACTTTCCTGCTGTGTGCGAATAAATCGTATTGTCGTACATGGCTTCGCAATTGACTGATGGCAAATAAAACTTACCGAGGTAACTGGCATTTAACTTTATTGCAAATCGTCGATTACTCATTTTGGGCAAGTCGAAATATGTCAACACACGATCGTCACGAAAGTCTTGATATTCGGGTCGATCAGATTTGAGTGCTGCAGCCACCACATCCATTCTGCTATTGATAATCTCCCATCCACTCGGGAAGACCTGCGTAAGCGCCATATCATCGTAACGATCGTGCGCTCCAGGATGTGATATCGTCACCCATACCAAGAAGTCTGTGCCTTGTTCCAGTTTGGATACATCAATCGGGTTGTTCCTAATATCCGTATAATCTACAGACATATATAAGTTCTCGCTATCAGCTATCTCCTGACCGGCCACCGGTTGTCCGGTGGTGACAACGCGAACAAAAACAATACTAGAGCCTACATTTTCAACCTTTATTTTATTGCCCTTCAATTGGGAGGTGCTTAGCTCACGTTGTATAATAGGTTTGTTACCCGATAGAACATTGCTTGTTTTGCCATTGAATGTGTACTTCACCTTCATCTCTTTGCCTGTTTCCTTTCCTGCAAACTTACTAATGGCCAAAAGACTATATGCTGTGGTTTGTGTACTATACCATCCGGCAGAAGAAAGTTTGGTACTTAGAGCTTTCACCATGGGCGCCGCCTTCACACGATCTCCTATAAGTGAGAGCACTTCTACTACTACGGCCTCATCGCGCACATAACTTCCATAGGTTCCCCAATAGTAACCATGGTCATTCCACCCCGTGGGCAAATTGGCAACCATTGTTTTCGCCACATCTACCTGACCTGCCAAGGCATAAGCACCTGCCAATCGCCATGCTGCGGCGTTGTCCTTGTCGCTCAATTCGCGCAGTCTGTTCATGGCTCCTATATCTGGTAGACCCGCCAATGCCAATGTGTAAAGACGGTACGCCTGGTTATGAGTAGAACTTCTCCAATAGCCATTCTCCGAACCAAATACCGGAGCTTGCCAATTTTGAGCAGCCGTTTTTTGGAAATTAACCCACGACGATATAAATCCATCAGGTATTTGGTATCCCTTGGTCTTCGCTTCGAGTAAAAAATGTCCAACGTAAGAGGATACGTATTCATCTATCTGAGCCATTCCCGGCCAATAAGTTATACCTCCATTTCCGGATTGTTGCGCAAACAATCTCCTAATGGCAGCATTCACATTTGCGGTCATTACATTTTTGTCTTCTTCGCTAATGTCCATCACATCCTGCACAAACAATTGCGGGAATGCCGCACTTACAATTTGCTCTGCACATCCATGAGGATACTGCATGAGGTACTTTAACCTTCGACCAAAGTCTACAGCGGGTATGCTGCTTATCTCTACATAGGCCTCATTCGTTCCTTTCATACCGGCCATATCGAAATCTATTTCAACCGACGAGCCGGACTCGGCAACGCCATCTTTGACTCTGGTCTGATATGGATTTGGATTTCGAACATCTAATTCAATGTCGTAGGTACTCGAGAATTCTCCGCTCGATACTTTAACATTCACTTTTGCAATACCCAAATCCTCGGCCACCTTCAGATTGAAATTCACAACCTGATCTCCTATGTTCTTAAAGCTAATTACTTTGCTTGTGAGATCAGGAGTAAGAAACTGGTTCGTGTTTATTTCCACCTTTACATCTTTGATCTTCTTATCCATGACAAAAACAGTCACCGGTAATTTCACATCTTCGCCAGGCCCCACTACACGGGGCAAGGATGCGAGTACCATCAGCGGTTTCTTCACAGGAACCGACTTTTCAGCGTTTCCGTAGGCTCTGTCCTTTCCTGCGACAACCATTACACGCACCGAACCAACATAGTTAGGCATAGTCATGTGATGCACATCCGATTGTCCCGGCTCTAAATAAAATGGACCGAGATACATTACTACAGGTTTAAATCTATTGGCCCTGTTCTTGTCTTTTTTATCTATGTAATCGCTACCCCCAATACTTAGCAACTGATCTATTTTACTTCCAAAAGCTCCAATTACTTGATCGTACATATCGAAAGTATTCACTCCAAGCGTTTGTCTTGAATAAAAATGATTCCATGGATCAGGCGTTTTAAAACGTGTGAGATCCAAAAGACCTTCGTCAACAACAGCAAGGGTGTAGCTCATTCCCTTTCCTTTTTTCTCTGTCACTTTGATGTCAAACTTCTTTTCAGGTTCTAGTTCATTTACCATCGTAATGACTGGCTCTAGATGTGAATTCGGATTCTCCACAAAAAGCGGTACAACGCCATAAAGCCTGATGGGCAAGTCGTTTGCGGTTTGGGCATGAGGTTGTATAAGTGTAATGCTCACGTAAGCATTCGGAGCCATTGTTTCTTTGGTAGTGAAACTAAAACGAGTATTATCCTTTTCAGCATTTACCCAATAGCTTTCGAGGATACCATTTGCATTTTCAATTGAAACCAATGCACGTCCAATACCGCTACTCGGGAATGATACCTCGCATTTTTCGCCTACAGAATATTTTTCCTTATTGGTATTAAACATGAGCATAGTGGCTCCATCAGGATTCTCTCTCCCTGCCCTTCCGGCCCATCCAGGCCAGTCCACATATACTACTTCGCCTGTAGCATGACCACTTTGCGGATCGAATACACGGATAAGATACCTACCCCAATTTGGATATTTGATTTTGAATTTAAACGAACCTTGACCCGACCCATCCGTATCGATAGTTCCCTTGTCCAAAGCGACTTCATATTGAGAACCTGTGAATCTTGAAAGGTCATCGCTGTTCTGTTCCCACCACCATCTCCATTCTACTTTGTAAACAGCCCATTCAAGTCCTTTCCGAGAAGTTCCCTTGCCTTGCGAATCCACAGAAACTAAAGAAACTTTGTGGGTGGTGTCTGTAAGCAACATGCCTCTTTCCTTATCGCCTTCCGGCATTTTCATTCCTACAAAATGGGAATACGGAGCATAAGGAATGCTAAATCGATCTACGCTGAAATCGCCACCCTCTTCAAATACTTTGATGCTGAAGTTGGCATTCACCATTCCCGGAGCAACATCTGCCAGAGAAACATTTTCGAGTTGCACATTTGCTTTCCCATCACCATCCAATTCGCCTTCGAAAATAACTTGTTCTTCTGGATCAAATTTTCTGTATGGATCGTCGAAATTGAAGTCTTTGTATCGCTCAAAAGAAGTAACCATAGGCATGAACGTAGAACTCACATTTGCTTTGAGAAACTTTGCCGGAGCACCATGGAGCCACTTTACTTCGAGCACACCATTCAGATTTTCATCTAAAGAAGTTATGCGATCTTTTCCAAAATTCAGAGCTAGTTTTAATCTGTTCGGTTTAATATTCTCCACTTTCAACGACTTGCTAAATGTGGCTCCACCTACACGCACATTGGCGCTGTAATTGCCCGTTTCGGCATCTGGATGAGTGGTGCAAACAAAAGAATAGAGGCCGGATACTCCTTCAGTCTTCACCATTTTTTGAACCGTTTGACCTCTTGGATTGATGAGTTCAAAAGAAACAGGATGACCTGCGGGCAATGCCTTCTTTTCATCTTCCAGCATAAACGAAAGGAAAAGTGTATCACCCGGACGCCAAACACCTCTTTCGCCATATATTATCCCTTTCAAACCTTTGGAACTCGCGGCACCCGAAACATCAAAGCGGCTTACTGAAAGGGCTTTTCCACCATCAAGTTTCAAGTATCCTCGTTCATCTCCACGAGAGGCAATTACCAAAAATGGTTGTGATTTTTCTTTACCATCGTAAATACAAGTACCATCTGAAGCCGTTTTCATTCTGCTTATCGACTGCTGCTGGTAGTTGATAATCTCGACATCCACACCTTCAAGAGGCAGTGTAGTTCTCAAATCAGAAATAGCGATGTACACTCTTCCATCACTGCCCTTTTTTGCAATGATTCCCAAATCAGAAGAGAGAAGGTTCTGGGCTACCTGTCTTTCGGAATTGAAATATGACGGACTGCAAGGGTTGTCGCGTTCGCGCCAATCGTAATAGTCATATCCATCGTAATAATAATCGTCGTAATAATCCCAATAGCTGAATTCGTCATCACTGAAATCATCGTCTGTATCAATATCTTCTTCGATATTACTAATTCCCGCAGTTTCATCACCTGGACAATTATACAGACTATGAATTTTCCGATAACTCAGTTCTATTCGATAAATAGCCCCTTTGTCGGCCTTCATAATGCTATTCAGATCGAGGAAAAAAGTATTCCATTCTGCTAGATTTTTATTTCCTTCAGGATTGAGTTGGACCGTAGTTTTCTTTACTGTTCTACCAACTCTTTTCATTTCTCTGTTTCCATCAAGTTCATTCACTTGAAGGAATTGCGGAATATTGTTTTCAAAGAGCTGAATTACACGAACGTCTACAGCTCTCAGATTCACAGTTTCGAAAGGCATTACAAGACCATCGGTGCTCGGAAGAATAACTTTTTTACTATCGCTTAGTCGCACAGCAGGACGAGCATCTTCGAACACCAGGTCAAATTCCTGAATAGCTTGAATTTTCTTTCCGTCTATGCTTTTTATTCCTTCAAAAACTTTAAGTAGTCTATTGCCACTTAAACGATTTGGCGGGTATACCAATACTTCGTTTCCATCGATGGTATATTTGATTTTTTCCCATTTTGAAAGTTGAGAAAGGGTAATTAATCCATCCAGCTTTTGTTGAGTATCAAGAGGGTCCGAAAATACCAATCGCACATATTGTTCGGGCTGCTGCACCACTTGGGCCATTACCACAGTAAACTCATTGATCGAAGGAATCCGTTGAGAAATGCTTCGTTTGAATTCGGCTTGAATAGGACCTCCATCCACTGTTATTTCAACCATTCCAGCTTTCTCTTCTCTGATTACTTGATCTATTGCAAAATGAAAAACATTGGGAACAGAAGTTTCAAATATTTCTATCGGGAGTCCAGCTCCATTCTGGGTAGCATTGATGGTTTTTGTAAGTTCATTTTGATCACATACATCCATCACCTTTAATTCACCGAGTATCTTGCATTTGTCTCTTTCATGAGCCCCATAAGGTCGAATAGAGCTCACTTCCACTGCCATTTGCTGACTCAGCACAGCGAAGTCGAACTTGAACTCACTCAATTCTTCGGTCATTGGAGTCACTTTGGCCAAATCGAAAGTGGCTTTGTACAATTTACCTCTTTTCAACCACTGATCGGGTCGAAATTCAATGGTGCGGTTATCAATCCAATAAATCTTTCCTTCTACTGCCGGACTAAAGTCAAAAAGATCATTTTCAAGTGCGCTATTTAATTGTACAGCACTGCTTAATACTTCTGTGAGACAAATTCGAATGTTTCCTGCTGCGCTAATAGTTCCTCCGGTAAAAGCAGCAATATATTTTGCAAATGCTGGATCAATTTTCATTCGGCTACCCCGTCTGCAACCAGATTCGGAAGTGACCAATAAAGCGAAAAGCAGGACGAAGAACACACGAGAGTAGTTCAGAAATGATTTCATGGTTAAGAAAGTTTGCAGGTGTGAATGTAGATCAATGAACGTAGAATAATCACGAATATTTCTAGGTTCTCCAAATTTTTAATCAACCGACCAAAGTTTCAGTATTTTAATGATTTACAATTACTTACATGCTGCACGATTGACTATTGAAACTATTCCCAACAAATTACGTATGCACTAACTTCTAACAAACCTAACTATGCAAAATTCAACAATGACCCTTGAGCAACACGAGGAGATCTCGGCAGTGATGAACAATCTCACAACTATTCGTCATCGCATTTCAAGAATGAAATCGATGTTCCCTGAATATTGTGCCCACCTCGAAGAGCAGTATCACACAACCATTCAAACGGCAAAAGGACTGAATATGCTTCCACCTTGGATGTAGAAATACCGGGAAGCCACTAAAAAACGCTTTCACGATTTGACCCTAGTTGAATTTGAAGAAAATTCGAATAAATTCAAGTTTTCTCCAAGAACCAAAATAATATTCATTGAGTATTCTCAATACAATGTAATATTGAATTTTTCTTTTTGGATCAGCAAAAAAATCTCGGACGACCTTGTCTTCTCTGCGTGCATTCCCTTTGCGTTTTTTGCGCGAAAAACAGGAGACTATCTTTCACGCAAAGTCTGATATGAATTCAGAGGCAGTATCTGAGGTTCCTATCCATTTTATCTTTTTCACGCAAAGCCCGCTAAGACCATACGCAAAGAGCGCGGAGAATTCAGGGATAGTAACAGTGCATCATTTTTCATTTATTAAGTGCCTTCAATAGACCCTGTCGTCTTTGCGCTCTCTGCGTGCATTCCCTTTGCATTCTTTGCGTTAAAAACAGGAGACTATCTTTCACGCAAAGCCTGATATGAATTCAGAGGCAGTATCTGAGGTTCCTATCCATTTTATCTTTTTCACGCAAAGCCCGCTCAGACCATTCGCAAAGAGCGCGGAGAATTCAGGGATAGTAACAGTGTATCATTTTCCATTTTCCACATTGCTCTTCCATCCTATCCCAGCACCCTCTCCGGATGGGAATAGAGAGTAGCTCTATCTTCTCTGCAAAACCCGATAAGTGTAATTCCCAATTCTTTTGCAAAATCAACCGCCAAAGAAGAAGGCGCGGAAACAGCGAATAGAAATGGAATACCGGCAGCAAAACACTTGACAACAATTTCATAAGAAAGCCTTCCGCTCACCAGCAGAAATTTAGCGGTCTTCAGTTGATCGTTCATCAATAAATGACCAATGACTTTGTCCACCGCATTGTGTCTACCAATGTCTTCCATCAAGGATAATATTTCAAAAGAAGCAGAAAACGCAGCAGACGCATGACAACCACCAGATGATATAAATGCAGACTGTCTCTCCGACATCACCTGAAACATTTCTTGAATTTGCAGTTGGCTCAGGTTTATTTCGGCCGACTCTATTACACCCTCAGGAAGACTCAACTCTGTTTTACCGCATATTCCACAACTCGCTACAGACAATAAACTCCGCTTGTTTAATTGACTCTGATCAAGTTCGTTTGGATCAACCTCAAGGTGTATCTCAGAAATAAATCCATCGTCACCCGAAACAGTTCGGAGTTTATCAAAATTTCCCGATCGTCTTTTGAAAACCCCTTCGCTGAAAAGCAATCCCCGAGCAAGATTGATTTCTTGTCCGGGCGTCTGCATAGTAAGGGTAAAAACTTTTTCGTTTATAGAAATAGAAAGTGGATGTTCGAGAGTAAGTTCGTCATCAACTGAGTGGACAGCATCACCTTGAATTTTGAGCGCGCTATATTTACGGGTTAATTTCATATCTACATTACCCGAAGTAATTACTCTTACCTTTAAGGAAACCTTTAAAACCCTCTTTCATGTGTCGATCAAGCCATAACTTAAAGTCATTCATGATAAATTCATATAGGTCAAATTTCACCGAATACCTTTAGGAAAGGCCAGTAATCAATCCGTTTTTATCGATGTGCATATTCTCCGAAGCCGGTATAGGAGGCAATCCTGGCATTCTCATCATTTCCCCTAAAATGGGTATAATGAATCCTGCTCCTACTGCGAATTCAAATTCTCTAACCGTAATTGTAAAATTAGTTGGTCGACCGATTTTACTTTCATCATCGCTAAATGATTTCTGTGTTTTCGCCATACAAACCGGAAGTCCTGCGAGCCCAAGTCTATCAATCATTCGCAGACCGCTTTCTGCTTCCTTCGTATATTGAACTGAGGATGCTCCATATATTTCTTTTGCAATAGTTTCGATTTTCGTTTTTACTGGGTCTGCCCAATTGTACAATGGCTTGAAGTTGTTGGAACCGTTCTCTATTTCGGCAACAACTGCAGAAGCGAGATCGCGCATTCCCTCTCCCCCATTGGCAAAGCCTTTGGAAAGCACAGCTTTACTGCCTAATTCAGCGCATTTCGCAATCACAAAGTCTATTTCTTCCTGACTATCTGTTGGAAAATGGTTCAACGCAACAACCGGGTTAATACCAAATTTTCTACAATTCTCCATGTGTTTTTCGAGATTGGCGAAACCCGCTTTCACTTTATTGATATCTGCCGTATTGTATTCCTCTTTTTTAGCACCACCATGATGACGCAGTGCGCGAATAGTAGCAACGAGCACAATCACATTCGGTTGGATTTTCCCGTATCCGCATTTGATGTCCATGAATTTCTCTGCGCCAAGATCTGCACCGAATCCGGCTTCAGTGACTACGTAGTCCGAAAGTGACAAACCCATCTTTGTGGCGATGATGGTATTTGTTCCTTGAGCGATATTGGCAAAAGGACCTCCATGAATAATAGCAGGATTACCTTCGAGCGTTTGCACAAGGTTTGGCTTAATGGCATCTTTGAGCAAAATGGTCATTGCGTTTTCTGCTTTTAGATCACGCGCATAAATCGGCTTGCGATCGAAAGTGAATCCAACGAAAATATTTCCAAGTTTAGTCTTTAGATCTTCGATGTCTTTGCTCATGCATAGGATAGCCATCACTTCACTCGCCGGAGTTATGTTGAAGCTATCTTGACGAGGCATTCCATTTCCTGTTCCACCCAAACCAATAGTGATTTGACGAAGAGAACGGTCGTTCATATCCATTACCCTCTTCCAATAAACGGCTCGCGGATCAATATTGAGTGAATTCGTTTTACTTTGAATATTATTATCAATCAATGCCGCCAGTAAATTGTTTGCTTTCTCTATCGCAGAAAAGTCGCCGGTGAAATGAAGATTAATATCCTCCATTGGCACAACCTGAGCATATCCACCTCCAGCCGCACCCCCTTTGATACCGAACACCGGTCCGAGCGATGGCTCTCTCAAAACTACAGTAGCTTTTCTCCCAATTTTATTGAGCCCCTCTGTAAGTCCAATAGATGTTGTTGTTTTTCCCTCACCAGCAGGAGTTGGGGTAATGGCTGTTACAAGAACCAGTTTACTCTTGGTAATCTTAGCTTCATCGATCAGGGTTAAAGGCAATTTCGCCTTGTATTTTCCATAGTGTTCGATGGTTTCATGATCGATGCCGAGTTTTCCGGCAATCTCATTGATGTGTTTCATTGCACATGCTTGTGCGATCTCGAGGTCTGTTGGAAATGCCATAAATATTTATTATGGCCGAAAAATAGGAGAATAATCTCGTATTACGCAATAGAAGTATTTTGGAGGTACCCTCGCATGGCGAACAAATTAAAAAAGCCATCAAGAGAACAATTGCAACTCATGTTTGAAAAAGTTTAGCCGAGATTCTAAAACGAAAGTACGACTCAAGAACTTTGACTTCCTTTAGGACCTCTATAAACTGCAGCTTGCGACAAAAGTGTGGAAAAAACTACTTTATCCATTCCAGCTTGGAGATATCCACTTTTGTCCTAAAATTCCCAAATGCCACAATGGCCATTTGATCGCTGATTTCGAGGACAGAACCTGTTTGCTTGGTGTTTTCGAGTTTTACCAGCGAACCTACAACAATGCTTTCCTTTATTTTGATCACCTGTACTTTCTTCTCGTCTGTCTGTTGAATTTTCTTGCGAATGGTTTTTTCCTTTCTCTCGTTTTCGATCTTGGTTTTTTCCATTGCGAGATAAGCCTTAACATCCTCGAGCAATTCCTTGTTTTTCCCTCGCAGCACAAAAGAATCCACAAATTGACTCAACTTTTTTCCCCGGAGCAGGTACTTATTGTTGCGTTCAATGACTTCATTCTGGCGTTGAAGCTTTTCTTCATATTTGCCTTTTCTCTTCTCGAAATCCTCAATAGTGGAACTAGCTAAATGAGCGGCCTGAGAGGCATTGAGTATTTGCTTTTCCAAAGATGTTTTCTGTTCCTGCAAACTCGACAGCATGTTGTCCATCGCCACCTTCTGTTCGGACAGGAGACCTTTGGCTCTTTCGATCATATTCATCGGAATGCCATTGATAGAAGCCACTTCGAAAGTAAAAGAACTGCCCGGTTGACCCACGCTTAAAATATAGGTAGGTTCAAGTGATTCACGATCGAAAAGCATACAACCATTGATTGCATTTCGCAAAAGATCTGCTTTCAGTTTTATGTTGCCGTAGTGCGTCGTTATTACTCCAAAGCATTTTTTGTTGTAGAGTTCTTCAAAAAAAACTTCAGCCAAAGCACCTCCCAAATCAGGATCGCTTCCTGTGCCAAATTCATCAAGCAAAACGAGAGTTCTCTTGTTTGCATGATCAAGAAAATATTTCATCCTTTTGAGCCTATAGCTATATGTCGAAAGTTGGTTCTCTATACTTTGATTGTCGCCAATATCTGACATTACTGACAGGAAGAAACTCATTCTACTCCCCTCGCCTACTGGAACTAGCAGACCCGATTGAAACATGAGTTGAAGTAATCCAACCGTTTTCAATGCTATACTTTTTCCACCTGCATTTGGACCACTTATAACAAGAATACGTGCGAACTTATCTAATTGTATAGATTGAGGAATTGTCTTCTTCGAATTGCGTCTATTTGAGAGCAGAAGTATGGGATGAAAAGCAGCCTTTAAGTCGATTACCTGATCCTCAGTTATCTCGGGTAATCGAGCATCGAGTTGAATTGCCAATCTCGTTTTGGCTTGAATAAAATCGAGTTCAGTAAGTAGATCCTGATATGCTTTTACCAATGGTAGAGCATGTCGAATTCGTTGTGTTAGCTCTAGGAGAATCTTTCGTATTTCTTCGCGCTCATCATCCGCAAGCATTTCCAATTCGAAATTGAGTGGAACATTTATTTCAGGTTCTATGTACGTCAGATTTCCTGTCTGACTTGAACCACAAGCAATGCCGGGTATCTTTCTTTTGTGCGAACTGATTACAGCAAGAACCTTTCTGTTATTGATAAATGACTCGTGTGTATCTGCAAGAAAACCTTTAGAGACAGCTTCTCGAAGAATTTTTTGAAAGTTTCGGGCGATGGTTTTTCTCACCTCAACCATTTTCATTCTGATCTCATGCAGTTCAGAAGATGCATTATCCCTTACGATCCACTTGGCATCAAATACTTCTTGAATCGGAAGAGTGATGTCTTCAGTGATGTGTACATTCTCAAAAACTTTCGACAGTTCTAGAAATGAAGATCTCAGAGGTTCGAAAGAATGAAGCATCAGATTTACGAGTATCGAAGACCTGTGCAAACGTTCAAAGCTCTTTTCAGACAATACACTTTGTCGCAATTGAAGTAGCCGGATCTCCTCTTCCATCTCCTCAAAATCGATTGCAGGAAAGGAGGCATTTGTTTCGCGGATCGTTTTGAATTCTTCTACTTGTAAAAGTTCAATTCTCAATTTTCTCCAATCTCTTTGGGGCTGAAGATCAACCATTCTCAATCTAGCTGAGGGCTGCACACATAAGTCATGAAGCATCAACCTAATTAGGTCGAACTCCAGATCGCAAACAGTCTGCTCATCAATCAAATTCATCTTGTCTAAACAGGTGGAAATACAAACACTACTGTACGTTTGTTCGAAGGTTGAAATATTCCTTTTGAACCTCATCAGGCGGATTGAAATAACCGAACGCCAAATGCGGGAAACTTTTTCGGATTCTATTCATTGCCTGTCTTACCCCCATACCTGGGGGTAATTCGGAGATATTGAGTTTACCCAAATACCAGTCGGGGTCTATATTGAAATTCCTCCACTGAATCATGGTAATATCAGTGTAGCGGATAAAATCTTCAAGGGCCTGCACCTCCTCTTCCTGATCGGTCATACCGGGAAATGTGAAGTAATTGATACTCGCCCAACCGCCATATTTACGCACTATTCGCGCCGATTCACGAATATCTTCCCATTCGTAGTTATTTGGTAAATAGTAAGACTCATAAATATTTTTTCGAGCCGAATTGGTACTCACTCTGATTGAGTTCAATCCAGCCTTCATCAATTCTTCTACAGCTTGCGGTTTGCTGCCATTGGTGTTGATGTTGATGATCCCTCTATCCGTTTTTTGCCTGATTTTTGTTATCACATCGCGAATCAATTGCCATACAAGCAGCGGTTCGCCCTCGCAACCTTGACCGAAACTAATAACGGCACGAGGCGCTTTTTCGAGGTGTGGCAATGTAAATTCTATAATCTCGTCGGCCGTAGGGATGAAAGTCAATCTATCCTGCGGCGAAGTGAGGTCATGCTCGTCGGGTTGAAACGAAATACAACCCAAACAATTACTATTGCAGGCAGGAGATACCGGTATTGGGCACTCCCATCGACCCATGAAAAAATTTCGGGCAGCAGGACAATTGTATTGTATCGAGCAATTGTTTCCCAAATGCTGAATCAATCTATTCTCGGGATGAAGAGCAAGTCTTTCCTTTGTCTTTTCAATGATCAGGTCGTGATCAAAATTTTCAAAATCTTGACGCTGATCTTTATCTATTCGCACCGCGGTGGTGTAGAACTTGCCGTCGAGCCACCCGATGCATGTGTAGCAATATAAAGGCAATGTGGGAGCGCCTTCCTCCTCGGTGCCGAATGCAGCCAAGAAGGTTTGGGTATGTGCAGGTGAAATAAGTGCGGCCACTGCGAAAACATCTTCTCTGATCTCGTATTCGGCGCTTTCGATGTTCCAACCATAAGGTCTGCGACCGGGAAGTGTAAACAAATCACTTCCGGAGGGCATTTCAATAAAATCTTCAGGAGTAAGTCTTTGCACATCAAAACCAGAACGGCCAACAGCTTCGTAGCGTTCATCTTCGAAGATTTGTCCACTTTCATCGGCATAAACCATGAAAGGGATGCTGTGTGGATGATTTGCTGACATCTTAATTTCCTCTATCTGAGCTGATTTGAATGGATTTCGCTTCTGCTAAACTAAAAAAAAATGGGACAAGCGACCCATATCGCACCGCTTCAACCTCCGGCCCTTGCTGCCTTCCAGCCCTGGGGGATTAGGAGGGAGCTGATCGTATGAGACTTGTCCCGCGGCGAAATTACGTCACCTGTTTCAATTTTCCACAAGTAATAACAATTCTGATTATAAAATAGTCGAACCCCATTTATATTCACAAAGTGGTAAATGCCGTTAGAGTGGCTGTTTTAGGCTATTAGAGTGAAACGAAATTGGACTATTACAGAAACATAAACGGTATAAACTGAAAACACCCGATCGATAATTGCAGAATAACACTACAATTGAGGTTTAACCCAGATATGTTTCGGGCCAAATTGCGTCAACTACTTCACCAAATCTCAGTTGCAGAGAGTCCCGTCATGTGCCTTGGCAATGCCTTGTCTTGGAAGTAAATATCCCGAAACCAAGTGGTAGAGAAAGTTTGCTTTCCCACATCTTTGGGCCTTTTCCACCACTTAAATTTGAGTATCTTGATATAAAACAGATATTGTCCTAAGTACATCCATCACGCGGGATTTGGCCCTGCGAAACATAAAACAGGTATTTAGAGGTCCCCTTAATTGACAAATCATACATTTGACAAAAAAAACAATGATCCTTCAAAAATCAATTCGTTGGGGCCTCATCTTAGGTCTAATATCAATAGTTCCGGAAATAATAATCTATGTGGCCAATGCCGACATGGTCATGGAAGGAACCATTAAACTGATCAATTTCGTCCTCACCATTACGTTATGGGTCATCTTTGCTTTGAATGTGCGAAAAGAAAACTCGAACAGTTTTACATTTTCTGAAGCTTTCACAAGTTTAATAGTCATTATTGGAATAACATCATTGCTCACCACAGCATGGGAATTCACACTGTCGGCGGGAATAGACCCGGCTTATGGAGAGCGCAAACTTGAGATGTCAGTGATGGGTATGGAAAAGTGGGGAATGGAACCAACTTCTGATCAAATAGAAGAAATGAGAGAATCTTTCACGCCATCTGGTGTATTGTTCGGAGGAGTATGGAAGCTTCTATTCTGGGCAATTGTTTCATTGCTCTTCGCTGTAATAATCAAACGAAATCAGGCTTTCGCAAAACTGGATACTGTCTAATGATCGATATCTCTATTGTGATTCCGCTTCTCAATGAAGATGAATCGCTGAAAGAATTGCATGATTGGATTCGTCGCGTAGTGATTGAGCAAGGCCTCACTTACGAAATTATTTTTGTTGACGATGGCAGCAAGGACAATTCTTGGCAAGTAATAAGTGAGTTGCATCTAGAAGACCCCGCTGTTAAAGGAATACGTTTTCAGCGCAACTATGGAAAAAGCGCTGCATTGCATGTAGGGTTCGAAAAAGCCATAGGTAAGGTTGTAATGACTATGGACGCCGATTTACAGGACTCTCCAGAAGAAATACCTGGATTTCTAGATATGATCCACAAACAAGGATTCGATTTAGTAAGTGGGTGGAAAAAAGTGCGACACGATCCAATTTCGAAGACAATTCCAACAAGGCTATACAACTATGCTACTCGCATGATGAGTGGGATAAAGCTGCACGACTTTAATTGCGGCATAAAGGCCTATCGATTGGAAGTGGTGAAAAGCATGGAAATTTTTGGAGAAATGCATCGTTACATTCCTGTTATAGCCAAACGAGAAGGATTCGACAAGATAGGTGAAAAAGTAGTGCAGCACAGAGCGCGCAAGTATGGTAAAAGCAAGTTCGGATTGGAAAGATTTGTGAATGGGTTTTTAGATTTAATGACTATCTCATTCATTTCACGTTTTGGCAAAAAACCAATGCACTTCTTTGGTACCATTGGAATGATTATGTTTTTTATTGGTCTGATTGCCTTTGGAGTATTAGGTGGGAATAAACTCATGCACATCATAAATAATGAGACTGCTAAAAATCTCGCTGATCAGAGTATTTTTTACGTTGCACTTACAGCAATGATCATAGGAACTCAGTTATTTCTCGCCGGATTTTTGGGGGAGTTGATTGCACGAAATGGAGAAGGACGAAACAATTATCGAGTCTCCGACTCTGTTTAAATACGCATGGCTTCCGGTAAGAAAAAACGAGGAGACCTCTAAAAACCTGTTTTATTTTTCGTGGTCGTAGAAGATAAGTTCCTGACCTTAGTCAGGAAAACGCATAGCTGGATGCTCTGCAACTGATATATAGCGGAGTATTCGGGGTAAATGACATCAAATCAAGTGGTAGCAATCAATGTAAACTTGGCGATTTACTATGTGTTTTCCACCACTTAGATTTGAGCATCCCGCGATCTGCTTCCCTTGTATTTCTTATGATTGCTTCGCGGGATTTGGCGCGAATAAATTCAATGAAAATGCTTGTATTTTATAATTTGGTCGAATCGTGAAAGATATTTTTAGAGGTACCTTAAAATGGAATTATGATGATGTAGTGTCTCATTTAGAAAGCCGTGATCGGAAATTGGCTGCGCTTATAGCTGACATCGGCCCATTAGATTTTAAGCTCCAAACAGATCATTTTTATTCGCTCGTAAGTGCAATTATTAGTCAGCAGTTGAGCACCAAAGCTGCAGCTACCATCAAGAGCAGATTTGTAGCCGGGATGGGAGGAAAACTTGAACCAGAGAGCATTCTTTTGTACACCAAGGAAGATTTACGAGAGTTCGGGATTTCCAATCAGAAGGCAAGCTACATCCTCGACTTATCAAATCATTTTGTAAGCGATAGAGGGAAATTTGCCAATCTCTCAAAAATGAAAGATGAGGATGTGATCAAAACACTCATAGAAGTAAAAGGTGTTGGTGTATGGACAGCTCAGATGTTTCTCATGTTTACACTTGGAAGACAAGATGTATTTGCACCCCTGGACCTAGGATTAAAAAATGCTATGATCAAGTTGTATGGCTGGAAAACGTTGCCTGATAAAGAGAAATTAGAGAAAACAGCATTAAAATGGTCACCTTACCGGACCCTCGCATCTTTGTACTTGTGGCGGAGTCTCTAGCAGTCAATTTGTAGAGATTCTTTGCGATCAAATCCTTCGTATCAATCTCAATTTGTGAGAATAACTTTTGGTTTCGATATTGTAAATGCCCTCGTGGTCTATGAGATCCATTCGCACTTGACCACTGCTATGTACAATGGTCTTTATGTTTTTTTCCTCCGAAGAAAGAATCATTCCCACATGGGTGATTTTACCTTCAGCATTGTCAAAAAAAGCCAAGTCACCTGTTTTCGCATCATCCAAAAATGGTATTAGGACTCCCTTTTCTGCTTGCTGCCACGCATCTCGTGGAATCCATTTTCCGCATAATCGGCATGTGATTTGGATAAAACCGCTACAGTCCATTCCCATAAAGGTTCGTCCACCCCATAAATAAGGTGTTCCAAGAAACATCAAAGATGCCAGAGTCTCATCTTGCAATTGGTTCTGAATTGTACTTTCATCTGTTAGCACAAAATTCTTCACGCCTACTCTAAAATGTTTGCCATTCACATCCCAAAGCAATGAGCCCGCAGGCAGAAAACGCACCATTTCATTCACATCAATGGCAGCAAAAAAAGAAGTAGTAGCAATCACTCTATTCTCTGAAACAAAATCGGTTGCAGGAATTATCTGTTTTTTATCAACCCAACCCTCATAAGCATCGTGATGCAATCTCACCATATTCCACTTTTCATTTTCGTCGAGAATGTCCATGGTTTCTCCAAAGATTACCTGATTGATCATCTCAGATCTATCGCTAGGCTCTTTGCGCATAGGCACTGCGGCCAATTCAGTGGTAGCTGTTTTCAAAGTCTTGAAATCAGATTTTTTCGATAACCATGGCTGAGGCACCTCCACCCCCATTGCAAATTCCGGCAGCTCCAAGTTTTGCATTGTTTTGTGCCAAAACGTGAATGAGTGTTACAATAATACGCGCACCGCTACATCCAAGTGGGTGACCAATCGAAACTGCTCCTCCATTCACGTTCACTTTTGAAGAATCTAGACCCATTTTCTGCATGTTCACAATACCTACAACAGAAAAAGCCTCGTTTAATTCAATAAATTCCATGTCAGAAATTGAAAGACCTGCCTTCGCCACAGCCTTGGGTAGAGCGATCGAAGGCGTTGTTGTAAACCATTCTGGAGCCTGCTCAGCATCTGCATAACCGCGAATTTTGGCAATTGGTGTAAGTCCCAATTCTTTTGCTTTGTCTGCCGACATGAGCACTACGGCAGCAGCACCATCGTTCATGGTTGAAGCATTGGCCGCAGTCACAGTTCCCTCCTTGGAAAACGCAGGACGCAAGTCCGGAATCTTATCAAATTTCACATTTTTGTACTCTTCATCTTCAACAAAAAGAATAGGATCTCCTTTCTTTTGAGGGATTTCTACCGGAACAATTTCAGCGGAGAATCGCCCATTCTTCCATGCCTCAGCAGAACGTTTGTATGATTCAATTGCAAAAGCATCCTGATCTTCTCTACTTATATTGCATTCTTTGGCACACAAGTCAGCCGCATTACCCATGGGGTAGTTGTGATACACGTCTGTAAGTCCGTCTTTGGCTAGACCATCAATAGCTGTTGCATTGCCGTATTTATTTCCCCAACGAAGGCTATCCAGATAAAAAGGAACTTGGCTCATATTTTCCATGCCACCTGCCACCACAATGTCAGAGTCGCCCAACATAATACTTTGAGCACCTTGCATTATTGCCTTCATTCCGGAAGCGCAGACTTTGTTTACAGTAGTGCACTGAACTTTGTCCGGAAGCCCTGCAAAAATAGCAGCTTGACGAGCAGGAGCCTGGCCGAGATTGGCTTGTAAAACGCAGCCCATGAGCACTTCATCCACTTGATCGCCTTTGATGCCTGCGCGTTCAATAGCAGCTTTGATTGCAATAGCCCCCAATTTGGGTCCTGAAATCTGAGCAAGACTTCCACCAAAACTACCGAGAGGAGTCCTCACTGCCGAAACGATCACTACTTCTTTCATATATAGATATTTTTATTTCTGATTGAGTCCGTAAAAATACAGGAGAGCGGCACAATAATGGATGACCAGTAGAAGTGATAATACAATTGCGAAAAAATGTGAAGAATGTCGACTTTCAAAAGTTTGGCATAGAGATTGAAATGTATCAGACTTCTAACTTCATCAGAAGTTTTGGTTTTGGTTAATACCTAAATTGGTTAAGGTTTAAGGAAATGCCCCCGGAAACGTTCGGGGGCTTCTTTTTTATACACTATATGGTTTTGAGCCTTAACAGGAAAAAAATGAAACCTTTAAAACTACGCTCGCGTTAAAATCACTTGTTTTCTACTTTCTGATATTCTAAATTTTGTTTCCGTTTTCACCCCATCGGAAAAAACTACATGCAGGACTCACAGCATAGACCGTGTACCTAACTTTTATTCATACATATGCTAGAGTATTATAAGACCGTGCTGGGCAACGTGACGTTTGATGCAATGCTCTTTAGGAAAGAACTGAGAAAAGCTTTCCGACACCTTGTTGATGATGATAGACTTCGCTTACGCGATTGGTTGAAGCAAAACGACATAATCTGAGCTCCAACACTAAAGGACCTCTAAATATTGAAAACGGCCTTCCAATAACGGAAGGCCGTTTTCGTTATAGGCTTATCGTTCAAGTTCAGCAAGTGGGGTCGATGGATACGAAAAGTTCAATATGTGTAGGGGAGCTCTAAAAACCTGTTTTATGTTTCGCTGTCGTCCGAGACAAGTTCATGACCTTAGTCAGGAAAGGCGCATAGCTGGACGCTCTGCAACTTATACCAATTCTGCTTATCAAATAGTCCAAACTATTTCATAAACATGAAGAGGTAAATGCCGTTAGTGTAGGGGTTATAGGCCAATGAAGTGAAAAGTATTGGACTATCATAGATACATGAACGATATTAGTAAGTGTTTTTGAAACTTTAACCGTACTTCTGACGATTGAGAGAAGTATAATAGTAATCTTGCTTTGATAAGAAGTCAAGGCACGTTAATTGTCTGCAAGGAAAAACATGATGATAAGCAAGAAATACCTTTTGGTACTATTTTCATTTGCGCTACTGCTCAATACAGAAGCACAAAAGAGAGACAGTTTTACACGGGAGCCCACAAAACTCGTGGAGGAACTGGCATCTATGTTTAATGAAAGCCGGAAGGGCGAAGGAAAAGATTTCATCGAAAAGAAATTCGGGCCAATCTGGATTGAGCAGCCTGCATACAATGTTCAGCAGCAGCAGATGATCTATGAGACATTAGACATGATGCTGAAAAACAAGAACAAAGTATATCCAGAATTTGAACATTACATCAGAGCACTTATAGCTTTTCCGAATACGGCAAAGCCCGCCTCAGAATTTACCTCATGGCAAGAGGTATTGATAAAGACGATCAATGACAAAAAATTCAAGAAATACACTCCACAAATATTAGAAAGTTCGGCAGGGCTTTTTGAAAAGCGCTGTTTTTTTCAAAGTGAAACTGTGGAATGGTACACTAGTAGTCCCAATTATAAGTTTCAATTTGATTCTGTCCCTTGCATTTATTTCGAGTACCTCGATCTAAAATGTTATGCCAAAGGCGACAGTTCTATTATTTATGGAACTGGAGGAACATATTTTGTTTCCGACGACAGATGGCGCGGCAATGAAGGTAAAATAACCTGGCAGCGCGCAGGATTTGATCCGGAAAAAACTTATGCACGCTTCAATAAATACGATATTCGACTGAAAGGAAGTTCATACAACATTGACTCAGTGACCTTTTACAACGAGTTCTTCAATCAACCACTACTAGGTCAGATTGTTGAGAAGGTCATTGCCGATAAAACCGAGAAAAATGCGTCCTATCCGCGCTTTGAGTCCTATTACAAAAGACTTCAAATCAAAAACATTGTTGAGAACGTCGACTACGATGGCGGTTTCACCATGGCTGGAAACAAACTCGCCGGCAGCGGTACGGTTGAAGAACCAGCGATTCTCACATTCTATCGCGATTCCAAAAAGTTTCTCGTTGCGAGAGCGCTAGAATTCGATATCAAACCCGATCGCGTCAATTCCGGACACTCGCAAGTTACGTTTTACATCGAATCCGATAGTATAACACACCCTGATCTCAACCTCAAGTTTGAAAAAGCTTCTCGAACACTTATTCTGCTTCGATCGGAAGAAGGGATTTCAAAGGCACCATTCCAAAATTCGTATCACAACATAGATATGTATTTCGAAGCACTTTATTGGCACATCGATGATCCAAAAATCGAGATGGGTTCGCTCCTGGGAAGCACTCAACACAATGGAGCTTTTGAATCGAATACATATTTCAAAAAGAAACGGTTCGATGCGATGATGGGAATTAGCTTCAAACATCCTCTGTACGAGATTCACGAATTTGTAAAAAGTACTGGTTCTAATGAATTCTATGCGCAAGAACTAGCGCATTTTCACAAACACAGCGAGCAACAATGGCACAGTGTATTGATTGATTTGAACAACAAAGGATTCGTGAATTATGATCTAAACACACATCGTTGTATTGTTCGAGAAAAGACACAGGCCTTTTTGGAAAACAATTCAGGAATGCGGGACTACGATGTAATTCAGTTTAACTCTGAAGTAGGCGGCGGACATAATGCCCAACTCAGTTTGCTCAACTTTGATCTCATGTTAAAGGGAGTTCAAAGTTTCAGCGTCAGCGATTCTCAAAAAGTGGTAATTTATCCACGGAACGGTGAAGTAACTGTTCGGAAAAATCGGGATTTTGGTTTTGGAGGTAGAGTCTTCGCGGGAAACTTTGAGTTTGTAGGGAACGAATATTTTTTCAATTACAAAGATTTCAGATTAGACCTTTTACAAGTCGACTCTTGCAGAATATATGTAGATGATGAAAACAGCCCTGTAGATCAATATGGCAATCGCCAAAAAATATTGGTGAAGTCTGTTCTTCGCGATATCGCTGGAAATATCCGAATAGACGCTCCAACGAACAAAGGAGGATATCACTCCAAAACATATCCGCAATACCCCATTTTCAATTGCACGAAAATGTCCTATGTGTATTGGGATGACCAGCGTATACAAAAAGGAGTGTACAATCGCGACAAATTCTATTACCAAGTGCTTCCATTCACCATTGATAGTCTCGACAATTTCACTAAGAAAGATTTGAAATTTGATGGAACTCTCGTTAGCGCCGGAATTTTTCCGGATATAGAAGAACCACTTGTATTGATGGCAGACAATTCTCTTGGTTTCAACAAGAGTACCGGCGGCGGTGGACTGCCAGCTTACGGTGGCAAGGCGAAGGTTACCGCAGATCTCGAGTTAGACTTTAGCGGTTTGAACGGTGGTGGTCAACTTGATTTTGTCACAGCCAGTGCGAACTCCGACAAGTTCATTTTCTTCCCCGACAGCACACGAGGGAAAACTAAATCATTTATAAATAGAGAACAAAGTGGCAAAATCGAAATACCGAAAGCCGTTTGTGATACTGTTGATCTAGCATTCTTTCCGACTTTAGACAGACTCGATGCCACTAGTTTGGATACGCCAATCTCGTTCTTCGAAAACGATGCTAGTCTAGAAGGAACCTTGAGTTTGACTCCAAAGGGAATGACCGGAAAAGGAGATATGCAATTTAGTGGAGCCACCTTGTCATCGCTAGGTTTTGAGTACACAAGGCGAAAAATATTGGCGGATACCAGTGCGTTCCAGTTGGCATCTTATGAGAGCACTGGACTTGCATTTAAGACCGATAATGTGAACTCTGCCATTGATTTCGATAAACGTCAGGGCTACTTTAAATCGAATAGCGGAGAAACACAAATCGAGTTCCCACAGAACCAATACATCTGTTTCATGGATCAGTTTACGTGGTATATGGATCAAGCACAGATGGATCTCAGTAGTACTCGTGGAGCAAGTGCGGCCGCCAATGACTTGGTAATAGATACCAGTGAAGAAATGCAGAAGTCAAACTTCTTCTCCATTGCACAGGGGCAAGACTCGCTGAATTTCCTAGCACCAAAGGCGAAATATGACCTGAAGAAAAGCATAATCAGTTGCGACAAGATCAAATACATCATTGTTGCAGATTCTAAAATCACGCCAGACAGTGGAAAAGTAGTAGTAGAAAAATATGCAGATATGCGCGAACTGAAGCGTGCACAAGTACTGAGCAACTATGTTACTCAATATCACCAAATTTTCAATGCAGATTTGAAAATAACAGGTCGTAAGAAATACTTTGGTTCTGGAGATTATGCATATAAAGACGAGAATAAAAAAGAGCAGATTATCCGTTTCGACGAAATCAAAGTTGATACTACGCTTCAAACAGTTGGAGCCGGCACTATTAAAGAAGAAGATCAGTTCTTCCTCAGTCCCGCATTTGAGTACTATGGTAAGTTTGACATGAAAGCGAACAACAAATTCTTGAATTTCGAAGGTGGGGTGCGAATTCTGCACAATTGTGAAGCCATTGAGCGAACCTATCTGAGGTTTGCATCCGAAATAAATCCTGAAGAAATATTTATTCCAATAGACACAAACCTTCGCGACATGGACATGAGCAGACTTGGCGCAGGAGTAATGATTAAAGACGACAGTCCAATGGAGGTTTATCCAGCATTCCTTTCTTCGAAACTTGAGGGAAATGATATGCCTCTGGTTGAGCTCAATGGATTCCTATTCTTCGATAAAATTGCAAGACGTTATTACATTGGTTCCAAGGAGAAAATTCGTCAGCCCAAACTTCCGGGCAACCTGATTTCATTGGGTGCAGAAGTCTGCGAACTCAACTGCGATGGCCAAATGAATTTTAATGTAGACTACGGAATGCTGAAGTTCAAAAATGTGGGTAGTCTGACTTATAAAATGAATGGTGGCGACTTAGACGCTCAAAGCACCTCTTTGATAGATTTCCCCTTTGATGATGGGGCTTTAAAAAGAATGAGTGAGCAGATTGAGCAATTCCCGAATTTGTTGCCGGTTGACATTACTAAAACCAAGTTTGAAAAAAGTTTGATTGAATGGTTGGGCACACAGCAGTCGGATAAGCTTATTTCTGAATTGAGCTTGGGTGGACAGTTGAAAAAAATGCCAGAAGAACTTCAAGGCATCCTGTATCTAGCTGACGTAAAATGGACTTGGAACCCTGTAGATGAGTCCTTTCAAACAGTTGGTCCTATCGGTATTGCAAGCATGGGCAAAAAGCAATTGTTCAGGTATGTGAAAGGTAAAATCGAAATTGAAAAGAGACGAAGTGCCGATGTCTTGCGTATTTACATCGAACTTGATTCCGGCAATTGGTATTTCTTCGAATACAAACTCACCATTATGAATGTGATGAGTTCCGATAAAGATTTTCTAACCATACTTCAAGAAGTGAAAGATGACAAGCGTAAGTTTGAGAAAGATGGAAAGAAGTTCATATATCAGGTAATGCCTAGTAAAGCTGCCCGCGATAAGTTTGTTGCAAGGTTCAATGATTTGTAGGAGTTGTAACACCGAGATTCAAATCCTAATCCGAAAGGCGAACAATAGTGCTAATGTTGTCAAAGTTTCAATATTTTTTCACTCTGCAATCTCTCTTTTCCTCGTTCCAAAGAAAGCACATATTCGCCACTCGTTAGTGATTCCAAATCCCACATAAAAGTGATGTTGCATTCTGTTGCGGTGAAACTTTTTGCAACTCTTCCGATTGAATCAAACAACTTGAATTCGCTGCCCACCGGAAAATCCGCTCCAGCAAAAATGTTGAGCATTTGCGAAACAGGATTGGGGCCATACAAAAAATAATCGTCTTCGGGTACAATTACCGTTGATGTGGTATCACAATCGGGTGGTGTGCAATTGGGATTGTAACCGGGAACTAGGCAGCCGCAGGCATCCAGTTTTACTACCCATGCTTGCTGTGGTGGTGAGTCCAGCTTGGTGTTCTGCAACCAGTAGTCTGCGGCTTCGCCACAAAATAGAATGCCGCCATCGCTGGTGCTGATGAGGTCGTATATCTCGTGGTGGTAAATAGCGCTGTTCACGATGGCGTATTTCTGGTCCCAGAGTATGTTGCCCTCATGGTCGTATCGGAAAAGCCATGCGGCATAGTTGGATTCGGCATTCAGGGTGTCGCCTTCTATTTGCGAAATGTGTTTTTTTGCTGCACCTACGTATCCACCATCGCATGTTCGGGTAAGGTTTTCCATGTATTGGAAATGGTAGATGTAACTATTGGGGGTATGCATGAACCAAAGTATGTTGCCAAATTTGTCAAGTTTGAAAAGAACAGGAGATGAATAAAGTGTGTCGGGTGGGGAACCAATGGAAGAACAAACAATTCCATCTTGTTCTATAATCATATCTCTTGGGCCTAAGAAAGTCTCATTATTAGTAAATGGAAAAGACCAAGAAATGACCGCGTTCGCTGAAATCTTCTTTACCAAACGATCATATTCACTGTTCACCGTTCCGATTCAGAAATAATGATACCTGTTGAATCCAATACCATACATCGCGAAGCTTCACTAATCGGCCCATCCGTATATACCTCCCACACCAACTCTCCCTCTTTGGTTCTCTTTTGCACGACATAGTCGTTTTGTGTGTCGGGACGGTAGATGCCAAAGGAGAGGTAGAAACAATCGTGGGCGGGGTCAACTACTAAATCGCGCGTTTCAACAAACTCATGCTCATCTAATACGGGCGATGGAAAATGCATGGTCTTGAGGGTATCACCCTCGTTGTTGAACTATAAGAGCATGCACTCATTGGGTCCGGGTTGAACAAGCAATGCAGCTATTATGTGTGTGCTGTCTGCAAATGTGCCGTGTGTTTTATTACGTGCGCGAAGTTCATATTCCTCTTCACCCCATTGAAATAATGAAATCGTTTCTACATTCTTATTTAATTTATGAATGAAAAAATCCGGATGATTAATTCCGGTTGTGTCATAGCCACTTCCGCAAACCAGAAAGCCATCAGAAGTTTCAATAACAGCCGAGGCCGCTGTTCCTGACCCCAAATCAAACTTTACACTGAAAGTCTCCTGTGCCGCAATATTGAAGCATAGCAATAAAAGGGGAGCCAATTGGCTCCCCTTTTTCACTAACGTGTTAATGTATGACTTCAAAACGTCCAACATGTTCTTCTTCTCCGGGAATTTTCACAATAAACATGTACAAACCGCTTTGCCATTGGCGCGAATCAAGAGTAAACATTTGATTGCGGTCTGATATGACCAACTCCTGCACCAACCTGTTGGTGATGTCATAGATAGCCATTGTGCCGTTGGCTTGTGAATGCTGACTCAAATGAAATTCAAAGGTCAGCATTTCACTTGCAGAATTGGGATACACCTCCACTATTGGGATTTCCGGTTGTGTTCGGGTGTTCAACATTGTACTGAGTGGCTGCCAATTGCCTCGTGCGGGAGGGATGTAGAAGTCGGTAACCATGTGGCGGTTCATGTAGCTTATGGACTTTTGCCCTGCGCGGTACATCCAGTGGTTGTCCACGAGATCGTTAAGGGTAGTCATTTGAGAATATAAAAGTGTGGTGCCGAATTGCCAATCAGATTGGCTCAGTTCTAGGCTCAGCCAATCTGCATAGGCTTTGTAGTCTCGAAGCTCGTGGTCGTTCATGCGCACGGTTTGACCCATTAGTATATCTGCGGCCTGCGAATCGGCATTGCGACTCGCTTGAAGCAAGCCGTCTATCATCATGTAGTTATCCAGCATCTGGTCCATGTTCATGGCATTGGCCATTTCTCAATATGGGCATGTATTTGATCTAATTGTCCTTGTGTAAATGTTTTCAAACAATTATCGGACGTGGTATAGTTCATGTAACACTCGAATAGATCTATGGCATTTGGACTTATTCCATTTATTCCTGACCCGAAATATTTCATTATCCCGGGTTCTAACTCATTGGTCCAACTCACATTTATGGGTGAAGTATTCTGCGCAAGACAAAAATTAACATGAGCTTATAATTCCATTCCATTGGCTCCGCCATTAAATGCTTCGTTCAAAGCATTCATTTGATGCACAATTCTACTATAGGGTATATTGGATATAGCATTAATATCTTCTGCTATCACATGAAAAACAACCGGAATTGTGATCTGGTTGTCTTCGTTGAGGTATGATTTGTATGCATACCCCGTTTCATTAAACATTTTATCTATTTGACGATTTAGTTTTTTTCTTCTTCCAAAAAGAGTTCCTGCATCTCCGGACTATTCAATTGAAAGTTCAAGAGCTGATCAGCAGGACAATGGTTGTTCTGAGCCAATGCAATCGCCACGTGCAGAAGCGAAAGGATGAAAAAAAACAAGATTGTAGTTTTCATTGACTAAAGGTTCATAGATTACAAATGTATTCATATTTAATTTCGTTCAAATATTTTTCGTCGGCAAGTAATTCCGTTTGAATTTGTGCAATCCTATCTGATTCGAGACCAATTGCGTTTCACAATCTTGAAGTAGGGAAGAACTAAATAAAAATTGCAAAAGAAATTACCGCTTTACGGATATAGAATATTTTGGAGCGTTTATCAAGTAACATTGATATAAAATTCTACCAGAAAGCTTGGTTTTGTAGTTCTTTAATTTCCCACACTTAATCAATCTTCAAAATCCAGATTTAAAGAAAATTCACCAAACACAAAAAAGCCGTTCACATTGCGAACGGCTTTTTTTGTATTGAAAGATTTTAAAATTCCTATTGCTTGATGAAAGACATTTGCTGAATGCGATCACCATTGGTAAGATTCAATAAGTAGAATCCGGCAGCATATTGATTCACATTGAGCTCGAGAACTCTGAAGGTCTCTGAATTACCCACGGTAAATGATTCAATCTTCTGACCGGTCAAGCCTATGATATCAATCTGAATATTGCTCAAAGCACTCAGACCATTTACGTTCAGAATAATTTCACTGTTCGAAGGATTTGGATAAAGAGTAAATTCTAATTCAAGTCCGAATAGATCCTCCGGCGAAAAACCTTCGTTGTCGTTGTACATACAAGAACCATCATCGAACGAAGCCCATGGATTGTAGTTGAGAGCCAAGCTATCAGTGCAGCCCGGTATTGAGTCATTGCACCAAGTGTTTATTCCCACCATGTCTGTTGCTGTTTCGCCATAGTAAAGACTTCCTTCATTATATGTTCCATAACCGGATATGGTGTAGTAGCCACCATTCCATCCATCACCCCAGCTATCTTCCATTACCATTTGATAACAGCCTGTTTCAAGACAGTAATAATTGGAGTACGAATTCCAGCTCTCGTATTCATTTCCTGAAGCAGCAACTGTGCCGTCTTCAGCAATCAAGTACCACGAAATTTCCGAGCCCCAAGCTTGAGTATTTATTGTAATTTCAACTAGATTACTCTCACATTCTTCGCCATAAATGCAAGATCCATCATCTTCGGTTGCAAAAGAATTGTAGTTCAATGCAAGAGGATCCGTACAACCTGCATTAACGGGAACACAACCTTCTGTGTTCACTCCAAATGATGTCAATTCATAATTGCCAACAGCCAAAGTAAAATTGAAGGTGAGCACACCATTTACAAATACATCAAGAGAACCTGTTGTCCATCCGTCGCCAAAAGAATCGTACATGGCCAAGGAATAACATCCGTCGGGAACACATGCATAAGTATTTGATCCATTTCCCCAAGCAACTTGAGCTCCATTTTCATCATAAATAAAATAGCTCATTTCGTACGGCCAAGGATCTGAGTTTAAAACGAAGGTCAAGAGATTTTGCTCGCAAGCCTCTGGATAAAAACAAGATCCATTATCGACTGTGGCATAAGGATCGTAGTTGAGTGCCAAAGTATCCGTGCAGCCGTAGTATGGGTAAACACAACTATTATCGTTGAAAGTTGCTTCAGGATTATAGTTTAGTGCATTTGGATCTGTGCACCCAGAAATAGGTCCACAAGTACCATCAATACTGAATTCAACTGAAACACTTTGCTCACCGTAGTTGAGTTGGTTATTGATAATGTAGGCACCGTTATTGCTAATCCAGAAATAACCTCCATACCAACCAAAAGGTCCGCTATTGTTGATCATTGTGGCAGTATAGCACATTCCAGAATCAAGACATAATTCGAAATAAGCGATGCCATTTCCATAAAGATTGGAAACGTATATCACTTCATTTCCTTCATCATCTGTTATTGCCAGTTCTACTTCATTGGCATTGGAAAAAGTGCATACGTACAATGTTGAGTTACTGGAGTAGCAATAGTTACAAGAACCATCATCCTCGGTGGCCTCAGAATTATAGTTGATTGCATTTGGATCAGTACAACCTGTATATACGGGAGTACACCCTTCTACATTGATGCCAAATGTCGTGGAATCGTAATTGCCATATGCCAAGGTAAAGTTGTAACTCGGAATGCCATTCACCAGAACATCAAGAGAACCTGATGTCCAACCGTCGCCAAAAGAATCGTACATAGCCAAAGTGTAACAACCATCGGGAACACAAGCATATGCATTTGCTCCATTTCCATAGGCAACCTGAAATCCATTTTCATCAAACACAAAATAGCTCATTTCGTATGGCCAAAAATCTGGGTTCAAAATGAATGTCAATAGATTTTGGTCACACTCTTCTGGATAAATACAAGTACCATTATCGACAGTTGCATTAGGATCATAGTTGATAGCTTGAGGATCTATACAGCCAGGCCATGGGTACATACATGTGTAGTCGCTAGTTGTTGCTTCAGGATTATAATTGAGCGCAGCAGGATCTGTGCAGCCATATACTATTCCTCCACAATTCCCATCAACAGAGAAAATAGTAGAATCAAAATCAACATTTCCTAAAGGTTGATCATTTACAATTTGCAAACCATTTAGACTCACCCAAAAATAACCACCATACCATCCGAAGGGGCCAGCATTATTGATCATATTGGCTGTATAACATTCACCTTCTTGCAGACAAACATCAAAATAAACAACATTACCGTTGCTTAAACCGGAGACATAAATTACTTCGTTGCCCTGACTGTCGAGAATTTGCAATTCAACTTGGTTGCCATATGAAAAAGTGCATACATATAAAGAAGCGGTCACTGAACCTTCACCGTTGCAATATTCACATGAACCATCATCTAATGTTGCAGTAGGATCATAATTTAAAGCAGCACCATCAGTGCATCCTTCATAGATACAAGATCCATCGTTAGCCAATGCTTCAGGATCATAGTTTATTGCGTCGGGATAGGTGCAACCATATAAAATTGAACCATCGCATTCAGCATTGAAACCAATCGTTAGGTACAGATAACTTCCTGTATCCATTGTTGCCGATGCGAGTACTAAACCATTCGCCGCAAATGTGATTATAGCTCCATTCCATCCGTCTCCGAAAGTGTCATATAATTCCAAACTATAGCATCCGTCCGGTAGACATAAATTCTGAACAGTATTGTTTGCAACCCCCCAATAGGAAAAACTTGTATCGCCTAGATACGTAAGCACATAAGATACTTCTTGAGGGTATAAGCCTTGAATAAAAGTGGCTGTTGCCCATGTTCCATCGCATTCGTTTTGCGCTTTCACATTTCCAACAATAGAAAGAAAGGAAAGAAAAACGAGAATTTTTTTCACAAATAGTGCAGTACTTCTCATGATTTTTTATTTTGGTTTCGAAGGTTGAAAGCTTTGGTTTCGAAAATGGCATTCCATATTCAAAAATAGAGACAAGCTATTTCATGTCAAGGTTGCTTTGAGGTTCTTGCAGTCCAACCAAAAGAAAATTCATTGATCAGAAAATCACTCCACTTCCCACAAGTTCTTCGCCCGCATACCACACGGCAAATTGACCTGAGGCGATCCCTTTTTGAGGTTGATCAAAAACGATATGCAGACCGTCAGATTTCATGTATAGCATACATTCAGTCAAAACTTGGCGGTATCGAATCCTACATTGGTATCTACGCTCCTCACCTACTTTCATTGACTCAGAAGGATTTATCCAATGTACATCTGCTGCTGGAACGAATAGGCCAGACCGATTCAATGCCGGGTGGTCTTCCCCAGCAGCTACATATATTATGTTGCTTGTTGTATCTGTTTCGACAATAAATAAAGGGATTTCTCGACCGCCAACACCCAAGCCTTTTCTTTGTCCTACAGTGAAGAAATGTGCACCTTCGTGCTCACCTATTTCACTTCCCATTTCGGGTACAAATTGATATTTTGCAGTGATTTCTTCTAGGCTTGGCTCATGGGCATCACCATTGCGACTTGCACATTCAGGAGCCCACAGCAAAATTTCAATTATCTTCCCTTTTTTAAGCTCCAATTGCTGTTGGAGAAAAACGGGGAGTTTTACTTTGCCAATAAAACAGAGACCTTGAGAGTCCTTTTTGGCAGCATTTGGAAGTGAAATCGATTCTGCCATTTTTCGCACTTCAGACTTTTGAAGATTGCCAATGGGAAAAAGCACTTTAGACAACTGATTTTGATCTAGTTGGCACAAAAAATAACTCTGATCCTTATTAGAATCCAATCCTGCCAACAATTTGAAAGTTCCATCGAAAGATTCTTCACGACGGCAATAGTGTCCTGTTGCTACATATTGAGCTCCAAGGTTCATGGCCGCTTTGAGAAAAACATCGAACTTGATTTCTCGATTACAGAGCACATCCGGATTGGGTGTTCTTCCTGACTGATACTCTCTAAACATATAGTCGACTATACGCTTTTTGTATTCACCGCTGAGATCTAGAACGTGGAAGGGTATGCCCAAATGCTCGGCCACCAACATAGCGTCGTTGCTATCGTCAATCCAAGGGCATTCATTATTTATAGTGACACTTTCGTCATGCCAGTTTCTCATAAATATGCCAATGACTTCATAGCCCTGCTCAATGAGAAGGTGCGCCGCTACGCTCGAATCGACACCACCGCTCAATCCTACAACTACCCTTTTATTCATTCTTCGGCAAAATTATCTGAAATCACACCAAAGAGATCTCAATCGATGCCAATCAATATTAAACTTTGCCTCAAAGCATGGCATAAATCGACACATAGGCAACCATCTGCAAGGAATTTCGTTCGAAAAGCATGTAATTGACGCACTTGGACTACATTTAGCCCCGATGAAAAAAAAATCCGGGAATTTTATCCTTGGGTGGCAACCCTTAGGGTATGAGTCCGTCTGATAAATGTATGAACGATGGAAGAGATTCCTCAGTTGAAACAAATAATACAAGGTTGTCTCAATGGAGACCGTAAATCGCAGCATGCGATTTACAAGATGTTTTATGGTAAAATGAAAGCCGTTTGCTTGCGTTATACACGTGATCAGGACACTGCTCAAGATGTTTTGCAAGAAGGATTTATCAAGGTATTCAACAACATGGAGAGATTCACGGGTGTTGGTTCCTTTGAAGGATGGGTGCGAAGGATTATGGTGAACATGTCAATTGACAGGTTCAGAAAAAGTAAAACAGACATCTTGATGTTAGGTCAAGATACTTCTTCGGAGGAGTTCGAAGATGAGATAGATGTTGAAATAGATGAGTATGATAAGTATGACTTCAAACCAGAAGAAATCATAGAAGCCATGTACCAGTTGTCACCGGCCTACCAAACCGTTTTCAACTTGTATGTTTTTGAAAATTATACTCATATGGATATCGCAGAAGCGCTTGGAATTAGCGTGGGCACATCGAAATCCAATTTTGCGAAAGCAAAAAGAAATTTGAAGAAGATACTTTTAACGCATAACCACAAAAAAGCCAATGAGCAAGATTTTTACTCCATTTGAGGAAAAAGTCAGACAATCGATGGAAGGTTACGAAACCCCTTTCGATGCGAAGAGCTGGAATCGACTCGAGAAGCAAATTGCTTCGAGAGGAGGTAGTTCCAACTATTCGTGGATTGTGGCTTTGGCTGCAGCTGCTATTTTTACAGGCGCAGGTTCCTATCTGATCTATGAGCACGGTTTTAAAGTTTCTAAAGCGAAGGGTGGTTACGCATTCGCCCGCTTCCAGGACCAAATTATTTCCAACGGTTCTAACAATAGTATTTCTCCCACAAACGAAAATTCTCTTCCTGCTCAATTATTGAGCGATATTACTCTTTCACAGAACGCTGACTCAGGAGCAGATAAAATATCAGGAAATACGGAGTCTGCTTATATACCTTTGCAAGATCGATTTATTCTTCAACCACATATTGATGTGAGCGAAGTGCAGAACATTACACCTGATCAAGAAAAAGTAACAATATCAGAGGAAAACAATTCACGTGATCTAAAATTTGCAACCAATGTTGACAAAGCTTGTGTTGGCTACGAAGTAAATTTCAATCTAGCAGACAGCCCTTCTGAAGGCCAGTATCTCTGGAATTTTGGAGATGGTACTTTCTCGAATAAACCAAATACCGCTCACCGATATTCAAAGTCAGGCGTATACGATGTTTCTCTTTCAGTAACCAGCGAAGGTGGAGTTATTCGCACCAGCGTTCAAAGAGATATTATTGTAATCAATCCATCCCCAAGTGCTGATTTCGAATGGGAATTCGTGAACGATCCTACTGAAACACCGACTGTGAAGATCATCAACATTTCAGATAATGCCAACGAGTTCTCTTGGAATTTCGGCGATGGAAAAGAGAGCGAAGAAATTAGTCCCGTCAGATCTTATGTGGACAAAGGCAAACACATGGTAGCTCTTACTGTAAGCAACGAATATGGTTGTACTGACAGTAAAGTAAAGTACATCCCTGTGAACACGGAGTATAAATTGGAAGCGCAGTCGAAGATTGCTTTGGGTACTGATATCTTTATGCCTCAAGCCCTGAAAAGCGGTAAGGTGAAGTTTAAAATGACAGTTTATCAAGGGTCAACACCCATTTTTGAATCTGTAAATAAAAACAAAGGTTGGGATGGCACTTCCTCGGATGGAAATAACGTGGCTCCTGGTCAATACCCTTGGATAGTGATTCTGTACAACGACAGAACCAATGAGGAGAAGTATTTCTCCGGATTATTAACGGTTATTCCTTAACCAAAACCATAGTTTCGATAAAACCCGGTTTGAGTAATCAACCGGGTTTTTTTTTGTCCATAGGATCTGGCATTATCCTCGAAACGCATTTGGGAAGTCCATTTCGCAATGATGGAGCGAAAGGTTTTATACCAATTCTGCCTTTAACCCAGAATCCGCATTGGAACTCAATTGCAGCGCGAATCCCAATTCGGATTCTGGATTTAAAATAGTCCCTCCTGCATTGCACATTATAAGTCTTTTTGGGTAATGCTCTGCAGTATCTTGCATGCATGAAGTAATAAATGCCATTGGAGTAGATGTTGCAGGCCAATAGAGTTCAACTGTAATGGAATATTACAGATACATAAACGGTATAAAACCCTTCTTTCAGTAAAGACGAGGATTTGCGTTTGGCAGTCAATCCCTTAGGTTTCATCGGAAAAAATTTAGATTTCGACGAAGAGATGTTGATAACTTTTAGACTATCTTTGCCGCCTTGCTTTGATTAACCTTTTTCCTGATTGCTAGACTAACAATGAGATCGGCTTTCCTATATGTCCTGTTGGCATTAGCGTTTAATACTGGCGCTCAGGTTGTCATTGCGCCAGCCTCCAATTCTTGCACTTGTGACGGGGCAATCTCTTTTACTTCAGGAATCTCAACAAACACATATTATGAATGGTCAGATTTAAATGGTCAGGTCATTTTTCAAGAAATCACAACTAGCGGAAGTTCCTCAATAAATTCTCTCTGTTCTGGAGTCTACTTTTTAGAATATAGCTATGACAACGAAGTGCAGACCCTCATTTGGAATGTCCCTAGTTCTATAAATCCCGGAAACGCATCGCAAACAGAAATCTGTGAAACCGCTGGAAACTTCACACTTTCTAGTCTTATATCTGGATACATTGCTGGTGGAGTTTGGACAGATCTTTTAGGAAATCCCGTTACGAATATTCAATCCCCCGCTTTGCTCTCAGGCACGGAAATATTCTTATATACTTTTCTTGACGGGCTATGCGAAACGCAGACAGCAGCCGAGGTTTTTATAATCGAGAATGCGGAAGCCGGTCAGAGCACGACTTATTTGATTTGTGAGAATTACGTGCCTTTTTTAATGACAGATGTCCTTACTGGAAGTCCCGATTATGGTGGGCAATGGTTTAATAATCAAGGGGAAATAGTAAGCGGTTGGTATGACCCTTCTTTAATGGATGGCGCTTTGTTTACCTATATTGTAGACGTTATAGATGGCTGTAACCCTGTGTTTTCAAGTCTTTTTGTGATAGAGAATCAAATGTCAAATGCCGGTGTAGACGATGCTGTGCTCATTTGTTCAAATGCGGAACCAGTTAATATGTTTGGACTTCTTAATGGCAATCCAGAACCGGGTGGTCTTTGGTACGACCCTAATAATTTTCCGGTGGACCCGACATATTCCCCTGAATTAGATGCGGTAGGCGATTACACATATGTAGTAACAGGAGAAACACCTTGTCCGTCGATTACAAGTCATCTTAATATCTTGAGCACACCAATGGATCCAGCCGGAAACAGTGCTTCCCATTTGTATTGTGAGACTGCCAGTGTCCAAAATCTAATAGATTTGCTTGAGGGCAATCCCCTTGTAGGCGGAAACTGGACTGCGCCCGATGGCAGCAGCACGGATGTACTTTTTGATCCTGGTATTGACGAATTGAATGGGACTTACACCTACTCTATTCAAATCGACAATTGCCCTGTAGAAGTTAGCTACCTCGAAATGGAAGTAGAATACTTGCCAAATGGAGGAATTGGAAGTAATCAAACCCTATGTCAATCCGAACAACCCATCGACCTTAATGCGTTTTTGGACCTTTCTTCGGACGGCGATGGAATTTGGACTATCGACGGCTCAAGCGTTCAAGACGGCTATCTCGACACTTTGGAAACCGGAGAATATCAGGCTATTTACCATGTTGATGGAATTGCATGTCCGAGTGATGAAGCACAATTTACCTTGGAAATCGATGAGGAACTCTCTGCATTAAATTCAATTTCTATCTCCGTCTGCGAAACTATAGGAAATATTGATCTCGACTTATACATGGGGCAGCCGTCAGGTGCGATTGTTTGGACTGATGGCGCGGGTTTATCTGTCAATTCAGATTATACCATTCCTGGACCAGATGTTTTCAATTTTCTGGCTACAATTTTTTCGGGAAATAGCTGTCCTGATGTGAGTGCGACGGCTTCCATTGATGTTCAATCAATCAATGCGATAGTTCAGTTGGAAAGCCAAATTTGCAGCACTGCGGATTCCGTAGATCTAAATACCTTTTTACCTGCGGTATATTTGAATTTGGGTCATTGGACAAACAGTCAGTCGATTGTCATCAATCCCATTTTTCCATTAGAAGAGCAAGAAATTGTTTCATTTCAATATTTGATTGACTCCGTGAACGCATGCGGACAAGGAGTTTATGACTTGGATCTTTCAATTTTCGAACCCTATTTTGCAGGAATTGATTTGTCGGATGAATTTTGCTCTAATCAAGATCCGATAATTTGGCCATTTTATTCAATGGGGGCGGACGAAGGCGGAACTTGGAGTTATTTGGGAAGTCCTGTTTTAAGTAATTACTTCGATCCAATTCAGATGCCTGCCGGAGAATACGAGTATTCGACAGCAATGAACGGCCCATGTCCAGTTGATCAAGCAATATTTAGTATTTCGGTTCAGGAACCCATGGATTTTTATGCCGGTCCAGATGTAGTGGGCTGCAATGGCGACCCGGCCGTACAAATTGGCCAAGAGGCAGTGGAAGGATGTGTTTACGATTGGACACCATCTTTCCTATTGAGTAGTGACCAAGAGCCGAATCCAATCATAGGCTTTGTAAATGAAGGAGATAGCCCAATTGAAGTGCCATACATTGTTTCGGCCGGAAATGGGATTTGCAACACCAGCGATACCCTTTTGGTAACCATTTTCCCTCAACCTGAGGCAGATATAAGTGGGGAATCAATTTATTGTGTGGGATCAGTGGCGAATTTGTCCGCTGTGGGTAATGCTGAATCAAACTCTTGGTCTCCATTCGTAGATGAAAACAACTCAAATATTTCTTGGATAATCGAGAGTGAAATGGAGGTTGAATTGACCAGCACAAATGCTTATGGCTGTCAGTCCATTACTGCAGTAAACATTCAAGTGGAAGAGCTTTCTAATCTCATTTTAAGTGAGTTAATATTTAACGAATGTATTCCGGCCATACTTCAAACGTCGGTATCAGACATTACTGGCATAGCCACAGATTATATCTGGAGTTTGAATGGTGAAGAAATAGGAACGGGTACTAATCTTAACCTCTCAATTGTCAATCCCGGGGTCTATGAATTGGGTGTAAGTTCAATCAGTTCAATTGGTTGCGAGGTATCAGTTCTTTATCCCAATGACATAACGGTTGTCGAAAGCCCTCATGCATCTTTCAGTTTTACCCCACAAAATCTCTCATCACTTCAAAATGAAGCTGAATTTACGAGCAACTCCTTAAACTACACCACTTTGGAATGGAGCCTATGGAATGGGGAGAATTTTTCGGGCGAAAATCTGTCCTATATTTTTAATAATGAGCTAGTTGGCAATTTCGAAGTGTGTCTTATGGCAACAAATGATGCTGGTTGTAACAGTACGCATTGCGAATTGATACCCATTGATGCGGACCATGGGTTCTATGCTCCGAATGCCTTTACCCCTGATAATGATGGGCTTAACGACTATTTTGCAGTATATTTTACAGGTTTAGACCCATCTACATACCACCTTCGTATAATAAATCGTTGGGGCAGCGTAATTTTCGAATCTTCGAACCCAAATGAGTTTTGGATGGGCAACGTGGGAGAAGGTAAATTCTATGCCCAAAACGACTCCTACATATGGCGGGTCCAAATCAAGGATCAGCATAGCGCTGAGGAGTATGAATTTGACGGAGTAGTTACAATTATCAGATAATCAGCCGTTTAAACGTAAGTCATTCATCCTCTGATTCATAGAGAAACTATTAACAATTCTCAGATTTGTTGATAAGTCCGACTTTCGTTTTCATAAATTTGCATTCGAATAATTCCGAAAAATGATTCAAAAACTCACTATTTCAGTTGTGCTTGCAGCCATACTTTTTGGTTGTGGAAATTTTAATCAATCAGATTTGAATGCAGGCAATTCAAACGTTGATACAACAACAGTATCTCAAACGTTTTATCCGGACACTATGAAATTTGATCCTGCAATTGCTATTACAGTTGCCGATTTAAAATCTAAAATTGGAACTCAAGATTCGATGATGGTAACTGTTGCTGCATCTATTACAGAAACATGCACCAAGATGGGATGTTGGATGGACATTAAGGATGAAAGTGGTAAAGACATTAAAGTAAGAATGAAAGATCACAACTTCTTTGTACCTAAAGATGGATGCGAAGGCAAAAAATGTGTGATACAAGGTTATGCCTATCGCACAACTTTCTCAGAAGAAGAAAGATTGCATTATGCAATGGAAAGTGATATGCCACAAGATGAAATAGACAAAATCAAAGGGCCAGAAGATGTTCTTACTATCACAGCGCACAGTGTGATGATAGAAGATGCTCCACAGACCCAATCTGAAGAACAGAGTCATGATCACGATCATGACCACGAAGGACATGAGCACCACGACCACGAGGCCGAGGCAAAATAAGCTCAACGACAAAGGCTTGGTTCCCATAGAACTGTTGCCTTTTTTTGCACCCATGACAAAACCGGCCCGCTTCTCGAAGTGGGTCGGTTTTTTTTATGCCTATTCTATTATCCCAGAATCCGCATAGGAAGTCGCGATGAAACGCTAAACCCCAAAGATAGCAAGTGCTCTCGCAAGATTTTTATTTGATGGTGTATATTCATACATCAAGAATAAAAATAGAGAAAGTGCTTGATATCAAAAGGGGGTTAGTGCTGTAATAGATTTCCAATGCGCATTCTGGGAATATTCTACTTTAGGTATCTGTAATAGTCCAAAACTTTTTCGCTCCATTGGCCCATAACAGCCAAACTAATGGTATTGCAAGCAGAATTGGTATTAGTAATATGCAGAGAAATGCTGGCTAGCGGCTTTGCCTTTTTCTATTAGAAGAGGCCACGAGGAATTCAGTCGTATTGACCGGTGAGCATTTTGATGAACTCGTCTTTTCTTCTGCGTGCCACCATTACTTCGGTGCCATCCTCCATGAGAACATAACCACCATCTTCTTTAATGAATTTTTTGACAAAAGAAACATTGATAATATGGCTTTGATGAGTTCTGAAAAAGACATTTGAAGGCAAGATATCTTCAAATTCTTTGAGTGATTTGGGCACAGTAATTTTTTCCTTACTGGTCAAATGAAAGTGAGTGTAGTTGCTATCACTCTCGAGTCTTACGATCTGATCGAAGCGCACAAGAGTGTAGCTGTCCTGAGAAGAAAGAGCTATACGATCATGGACCCCCGATTGTCGCACATCCATCAAATATTCAATTCGTTTTTGATTGCTTATTTGCTTTTTACGGACCTTACTGACCGCTTCAAGCAATTCGTCCGGGTCGATCGGCTTAAGCAAGTAATCTATCGCTGCAAATTTGAAAGCCCTAACTGCGTGATTGTCGAAAGCCGTCGTAAAAATGACAAAGAAGTCTGGGTTCTTTATTTTTTCAAGCAAGTCGAAACCCGTGCCATCCTCCATTTGTATGTCCAAAAAGATCAGATCCGGTTCGATGTTGAGAATTTGCTTGTATGCATCTTGAACACCCGTAGCCTCACCTACCACAATCACTTGTGGGCATGTGGATCTCAGAAATGACGATAAGGTTGATCTTGCATCGGCTTCGTCGTCAATAATAATGGCCTTAATGGTGTTCATGGTCTAGTTGTCTATGCGAATGTAATAACATTTCAATGCCATCAAAAACCTCGGCAGACTTGCCTTCACATCTAGCAATTATTGCACTCGGATTTTTACTTCGACCTTAGTTCCTAACACTTCACCTTTTCTATCTTTCACTTCTTCAATTTTCACCTTGTTGTCGTTGTTGCCTTCGTCAAGCATTTCGAGTCTCTTTTGGGTTATGGTCATTCCCACTGACTTGTGCAGAGACTTATTGCCCTCTTTCAATTTTTTGCTCTGTTCTATTCCGATTCCATTGTCGGTTACGGTAACAACCAAGTAATTGCCAATAAGCAAATAATACAGACTTATCCTGCCTTTGCTCCTTGTTTGAGCGAGTCCATGGATAATAGCGTTTTCAAGATACGGTTGAATAAGCATGGGAGGAAGCTGGAGTTCGGAAGACATGATATCTTCATCAACAGTAATATCATAATCGAATTTTTCTTTGAACCTCATCTTTTCAAGTTCGAGGTAATGAGTCACCGCCTCTATCTCCTCTTCCAAAGTGATTTTGCCGGATCTAGAGTTATTCAAGGTAGCACGGACAAGTCGAGAGAATTTGGCGAGATAGCGACTTGCCTTTTCATTTTCATTATTGGCGATATAGCTCTGAATCGAATTGAGAGAATTGAAAATAAAGTGAGGGTTCATTTGAGACTGTAAGGCGCTTCGTTCCAACTCTGAAATTCGAGCTCGTGCCAAAGCAGATTTACGACTGTTGCTCAGAAAAAACCTGAAGACCAAAAAAGCAATAAAAGCAAGTAGCACGAGAGCGCCAATTACAAACCAAGATTCGAGATACCATTCATCTTTGTATTCAATTAGCACTCGGAGAGGTTCTCCTTGGTTTTCATTGTCACGAGGTATTAGAACTAATGTTTTGGCCCCATCTACCACAATGGTTGTATCTGCATTCTGACTGAACGCAGGACAAGAGCATCTCAATGCAATTGCAATGAAGCACAAACGATAGATCGGAAATACAACCTTCATGTCCTCAAATAAAGCACAGAATATCTTGTTAGCAAAAATTAGATTGATTCTCGTTAAACCCAGAATCCGCCATGGAAATCTATTGCAGCGCTAACCCCCTTCAATATCAAGCACTTTCTCGATTTTTATTCTTGATGTATGAGTATACATCATCAAATAATCCCGCATTGCGCATTGGAAGTGTCTTGAGGTTAATGCGCTGCAGCATCTCGCATTCCCGAAGTGGTAAATGCCGTTGTAGAAGCTGTTGTTTCGGCTGAGCCGAGATTAGAGATACATAAACCCGAATCACGCGATGGAGATATCGGAATTCATCGGCGAACTAATACTTTGTTCCATCGTGTAGATTCGAGAATCCCCCAGCGCATTAACCTCTAGATGCTTCCAATACGCAATGCGGGATAAACGGTATAAAAATCTGGCGAGAGCACGTGCTATCATTGGGGTTTAGCACTTCATAGCGAATCCCAAAGCGGATTCTGGGTTTAAAGACAACAAATATTTCCATGACTAGCGATTAAGGATTTAATTTGACCCATGAACCCACAAATTTTCACTTTAGCCAATGGATTGCGATGCGTTTACTTGCAGCGACCTGGAAATGTGATGCATTGCGGAATTGTTGTCGGTTGTGGATCGCGAGATGAAGCTCCATCCGAACAAGGGACGGCTCATTTGATAGAGCACATGCTTTTCAAGGGAACCAAGAAGCGCAATATGTTCAACATATTGAATAGTTTGGACCGTTTAGGCGGCGAATTGAATGCATTTACTTCTAAGGAGGAAACATGGATACACGCATCCGTAGAATCCGGACATTGGAAAAATGCGATTGAGGTAATTTCTGATATAGTTCAAAACAGCACATTTCCAGCAGCCGAGATCATTCGCGAGAAAGAGGTGGTTATTGATGAAATGAATGCCTATAAGGACCAACCCGGTGAGATGATCTTTGAAGAGTTTGACAAAGTACTTTTCGGATCGCATGGATTAGGCAGAAGTATTTTGGGTACTGAAAGTTCTATAAAGGAGCTAAACAGAAAGAATGTTTACGGTTTTTTCCAAAGGCACTACAAACCCGATTATTCCGTTTTTTCCCTTGTGGGTCAGGAAAATCCGAAGGATGTTGAGAAATGGATTGACCGTTGCTTTGGTTCTTGGAAAAAATCTACAATCGAAAACTCTCCACGTATAAAACCTGCTAGTCAACGGATTAGAACCCTTCGACATGAAACGGATAACCACCAAGCGCATTTCGTAACAGGTTGCAAAACGGTAGATCTGCATCATCCTGACAGGCGAATAGTGGCTATAATCACCAACTACCTGGGTGGACCGGCATTGAACAGTAAATTGAGTTATGAACTGCGAGAGAAAAACGGAATTGCATATCATATTGAAGCCAACTACACCCCATTTCATGATTCTGGAGTCTTTTCCATCTATGCTGGTACTTCAGATGAAAGTCTTGCGAAAATGGAAAAACTCATTTGGAAAGAGCTTGAGAAAGTAGCCTCAGGAAATATTTCATCGCGACAAATGGAATCGATGAAAACTCAGATCTCCGGACAGTTGACTTTAGCTCAAGAATCGCCTGCCTCCGAAATGTTTCACCTCGGTAGAAGCATCCTTATCTACGATATGATTGAAAGTCATGAAGAGATACTTCAGAGTGTAAAAGATGTAAAACTAGAGGACTTTCACAGGGTATCACATAAACTACTGCAAGGTGGAAAGTTCAGCACTTTGATTTATGCATGACGGCAAAGAACTTCTCTGCAATCTTCTTCAATTAGGAGAGATTTTGTGAACGTCGTTGTTATCCTCTTCGATTTGATCTTTTACCATCATCATTTTCGCTGCTAATACAGCCATGTCCTTGTAGTTGTTTTGGATAAGCCAATTCAATGCAGATTGATCATGATCCGCTGCTCTGGCCATATGCTCCAACACGTCAAATTCGTGCTTTTTGAGCCATGCTAAGGCATTGACATTCCCTTCTATACCATTTATTAATGCCATCAGATGAGGATGTCCGTTTCGAATAAGCCAATCTCTCGACTCATCGTGATTCTTCAGGGCGAAAACAAACAAACCTAGTTCTGGATAACCATTTTGCATAAGCCAATTCCTAATTTCCATATTTCCCGTTATGGCTTCGCCCCAAGCTAAGATCACTTTGGCAGGATAGTTCAATGTCATAAGAGCAAATTAACGCAGAAAAGATTCATTTCATTTTGCCAACGAAAAAATTTAATTCTTCATCTCCACTAAAATCAAACGGATAATTATCAGGCTAAAGAAAACTTTAAAAACTTTTATATCTCACAAAAAGGTTTACAGCAGAGAAAAAATTCCATTGTGAAATTCGGGAATATGAAGCATTTTTGCCGCCTTAAAGACCAAAACCACCAACATGAAAAAAAATCTTCTCTTCGTCGCGGCTTTTGCTCTGGCATTTTCTGCTGCCTCATTCGCGCAAGGCGATAAAGTTTTATCGGCTGACGAAGAAAAAAAGGTAGTCGACAATCTTAAGGCCAAGAGCGCACCTGCCGATAGCTTGGTTTGGCGTAAAGGAGGTAACATAAGTTTTTCCACTACACAGACTTATCTAAGTCAGTGGGCTGCTGGGGGAAACAACTCGATCACCAGCGCAGGATTGATAAATCTGTTTGCCAATTATTCGAAGAACAGAAATTCTTGGGACAATACCCTCGACTTAGGATATGGTCTTACCTTATTGGACTTGGAGAGCAGAGCCCTCAAAACCGATGACCGCATAGACTTTCAGAGCAAATATGGTCGTCAGGCCTCGGAACATTGGTTTTATGCCGGCTTGATGAATTTCAGGTCTCAATTTGCACCCGGTTATAATGTTGCGGGCGGTTTTCCAGTATATACAAACCTCGACGGTCGAGATGCGCGTATTTCAGACTTCCTTGCACCCGGATATTTGCTGGTAGCTTTAGGTATGGATTACAAGCCAAGCGACAGACTAACTGTATTCATTTCTCCTGTAACTTTCAAAGGCACTTTTGTTACAAATCAAGACCTTGCCGATTTGGGAGCCTTCGGAGTAGATCCTGCCACATACGATGGCCTCGGTGCAATTGTGAGTAGTGGAAAGAATTTTCGCAGTGAGATCGGTGGTTATTTCAAGGCTCAGTATACCTCTAAAGTTGCAGAAAACGTATCGTTCACTACCAAGATTGACCTTTTCTCCAATTATGCCGAAAACCCCGGTAATATTGACGTGAACTGGGAAAACCAACTTACATTGAAAGCAAGTGAATACTTCAATGCTTCTCTTTCTACTCAGCTAATTTACGACCACGATATCATGGTTCCGAAAGGCGAAAATGGCGAGTCTGGACCAGGTGTTCAATTCCGTCAAATTCTGGGGCTAGGAATTAGCTATAAACTAGCAAAAAAATAATCAAATGAAAAGAGCTTATGTGTTCCCAGGACAGGGATCCCAATTTCCGGGTATGGCAAAGGACATCTATGAGAAGTCTTCTCTAGGCAAAGAATTGTTGGAGCAGGCCAATGAAATACTTGGATTTAGAATTACAGATGTCATGTTTGAGGGGTCTGAGGAAGAGTTGAAACAAACGCGAATAACACAACCCGCGATATTCATACATTCTGTTGTGTTGGCTAAATGTCTTGGCAGCTCATTTACTCCTCAAATGGTTGCAGGACATAGCCTTGGTGAATTTTCAGCATTGGCCTCGAATGGAACTTTGTCTTACGAAGATGCTTTGCGCTTGGTATACGCTCGATCTATGGCGATGCAAAAAGCATGTGAATTGAATCCCAGCACCATGGCGGCCATTCTAGGTCTAGAAGATTCTGTAGTCGAAAGAATTTGCTCTGAAACTGAAGGCATTGTTGTTGCCGCAAATTACAATTGTCCAGGTCAGCTAGTGATAAGTGGTGAAAATGCTGCTGTTGATCTCGCATGTCAAAAACTTACAGAGGCCGGCGCTAAAAGAGCTATCAAACTTCCTGTTGGCGGTGCGTTTCACAGTCCGTTGATGGAGCCTGCCCGATTAGAACTTGAAAGAGCTATTGAAGCAACAGCTTTTCATCAACCAACTTGTCCGGTATATCAAAATGTAACGGCATCTGCAGTTATTGACCCTCTGGAAATTCAGAAAAACCTAGTAGCTCAATTAACTGCACCTGTTCTATGGACTCAAACCATGCAGCAAATGCTTGCCGACGGCGCGTCGGAAGTGATAGAAGTTGGACCTGGAAAAGTGCTTCAAGGACTATTCAAAAAAGTAGATAGAGAATTACAAGTTAGCAGCGCCGAGATTGTGGGGTAAGGAATATTCAATCTTTTTATTATCCCACAATCCGCATTGGAAATCTATTGCAGCGCTAACCCCCTTTGATATCAAGCACTTTCTCTATTTTTATTCTTGATGTATGAATATACACCATCAAATAATCCCGCATTGCGCATTGGAAGCATCTTGGGGTTAATGCGTTGCGCGATTCTCGAATCTACACGATGGAGCAAAGTAATAGTTCGACCTATGAATTCCGATATCTCCATCGCGTGATTCGGGATACCAATTCTGCACAATAAATAGTCCATTCTGCATTGCGCATTCGAAATTTTTTTTTTTGTAATGAGCTGCAGCATCTTGCATGCACGAAATGGTAAATGCCGTTATGGTATCTGTTGTCTCGGCTGAGCAGAGATTAGAGCTACATAAACCCAAATCAAGCGATAGAAAAATTGCACCTTAATTTTGCCGATGGATGCAGTATTCTATCGCTTAGATTTGAGAATCCCGCACGCATTCTGCAAAAATTGCCCTAATGCGTAATGCGGGATAAACGGTGTTAGCACTTTATTGTGAATCCCAATGCGGATTCTGGGTTAAAGATCAATCTCAAAAAAAAACCCCGACCTTTTTAAGGCCGGGGTTTGCTTAAGTAATTAAGTCGTCTGATCAGTTTCGCACAGTGAAATTCTTCCGCACTTGTCCTTCGTGTATATCAATCACTACTGTGTACACTCCAACGGCGAAGCCTGTCAGGGATACACTTGTAAGACCGAATGCTCCTAGAGGTTGCGATGAATAGACAATTTCTCCAAGAGTATTGAATATTCTAACGGCCTTAGCCTCACCACCGCTTATTTCAATATTGATTAAATCTGAGGCCGGATTTGGGTATAACTCAACATCCACTGACGAAACGACCTCGTTTACATTGATATCTGCTTCTTCCTCGTACAGAATAAAATCATCTAAAGCAGCTTCAATAAGCGAACCGCCATCTAGGTTTTGACCAATTTGTAAACTGTCCGAAGCGATAAATTGCATCATAATATCATCCGTTATCGTCACGTAATCGCTCACGCGGAAAGCATGTCTTCTCCACCCTATTTCACCTGTAAGGGTGTTCTCAATATAAGTCCAGCTATTCCCACCGTTGTTGCTGATTCTCACCTGCCACCAGTCCGCATTTGGATTAGCTCCAGATGCAGGTGCATTTGTGTACCAGCGCCAATAGGCAACAATTGGATTCTCGTATTCAGTCATATCAATATCCGAAGTCTGAAGAGTCGTTTTTCCAGCATCCACATCATTTTCGCCTATACCCGCCGCTTCATTTGAGGCATTGCCAGTAACAAAACAATATTCTCCGCCTGGAGTGTGCTGCAAATAAGGCTGCACAACAGTATTTTGATCACCGGGAGTGCCGAATGATCCAGTCGGAATATCTAGAACCCAAATTCCAGTAGTAGCATTATCTCCCTGAACACCTGTTTGCCATGAGCCCCAATCCTCATAGTCATCACAGTCGTGAATGCCAACTTCCTGAACTCCTACAAGAACATAGTATGGAAGATTTGGGTGAGGCACCTGATTTGCGGCAATAGGTTGAATGTTGCTCAAAAGTCCATTAATATCAGTTACACCCAGGTAATAAGCCACTACAGTGCCTTTTGGTTGAGCAGGAATAGACCCTGTGTAATTGTCTCCACCTGTATTGGCCATATCGGTTGAAGTCCAATCCGAAGAATCGTTGATCTTGTATACTAGTTTCACCTCATCGAGGTACTGATTGAAAGGAAAATTCAAATCTAAAACGGCATTAATTGCTATGTCGGTTTCATCAGGAGCAAACTCAACGTCGTTGTGATACAGAGATGCATTGCTCAACAAGGTGATACCATGCATATCGAAGCCTACAATAATGGCATTTCCATTTGGGGTACCGTTAGAAATATCTCCGTCATCGTCATCCGCTTGAAGTGCATCGAGCAGAACATCGGTGAAAGCTTCACCTTCGTTTCCATTGAAAGTATTGGCTTGTAAACCAGGGTAGGTATTGATAAATAATTCCATGGTGGAAGTCCAATCTGCCCCCATCAACAAATGAGTGTTGTACCAAGCACCACAAATGATTTCGCCATCAGAATGTACCTGACCTATGAGATCTTCTGGATATCTTTTAAGATCCATATCGTATCTGCGTATACCATCTTCATTGCCTGTGTAAAAACCTTGACCTACATGAGGGTTGTTCGAAAGAGAAATTGCCCAATAATCTGCGTATCCTTCATTCATAGCGCCATTTGCGAAACTGGAACTTAGGCTGTTATAATATGTATTATTAATTCCATGACCATATTCATGATATACTACATCAGCAATTAAAGCTGTAGCGTTGCAACCACCGCCAATATTGAAAAAGTTAATAGATTCGCCATCGTAAAATGCGTTGCACTCACCAGCTTCATCAATGTTAGTCGTTAGCTGAATATCCATTCCATCAAAAGAGGGCATCCAAAATTTTAGGTGATCGTGAATATCCTGCACACTTTTATAAGCCGACCTCTCTCTAACAGTAGAAAAGGAATTAAAGGAAAAGTCGTTATTGCCTGCTTGCAGAATAATATTGTTACCAGGAGTAACGCCTCCGGTGTATATCCTGCACCAATCTCCTTGTAAACGAATTTGAGCATTTGTGCCCGGGTCGGCGGCGATATTTACGTAACCTGTTTCGTCGGTAGGATAATTTGTGCCTCCTACGTTTACATAAAGGTGTTCGAGTGGAAGTGTTTCTATCTCCCCATAAGGATTTACGGCATAACCATCTCCAGTTACAGTCACTTGCACATCCATTAGCTGAGACTCCGGAGGAAGTCCCATCATGAGTGCTTTATGTTCAGATGGTTTTGGACAAACGGGTCCACAATTGTGATGCATCACATTATTGACTCTATATACAATTTGACCTGATTGCGCATCAATCAGAGTGTAGTAATCTGAAGGTACATTATTTGCGTTTATGCATTTTACACGAGCTTCGTATACCCATTTCACCTGAGCCGTTCTGTAAGCAGGAACTGGCAATAGCTTTAAATCGGAGTTCAATTCAATGAAAGTTATTTCTTGATCGATTCCTTGAACAGCAATCATTTGTGCTTGCTCATTTGAAATAAGCACCTCGTTTGCTGGCGTACCCACATTGTAGAGGTCGCAACCGAAGAGAACTACACTGTTATTCCAAAGTTTGATAGTAAGCGTTGTATTCAAAACATTGGTGCCGTTTACTACTTGAGAAAAATTGACCCAAGTGTGTTTGTCTGATTTTGAAATAGTAGGCTCCGATAATTGGGCAGGATCCACATTAAATACATCCAAGTGGTCAGCAATAAAATTCAATGCCTGTTCCTGAGGTGTATTACCAGTCACAGGAATTGGCTGGCCGTAAGCCCTGTGAGGTAAAGCATTTTGCTCATTAAAATGGACATACCAAGTGTTATTCTGCGCAAGGAAAGCTTGCCATACAGGGGCCTGTCTTAGCATTTGCTGATAGACTTTGTCGTATTCGCGAACACCTGAGGTCAGCCTCACTTCAGCAGGATCCTTTGAAAAAACTGGATCGCTTTGAGCAAAGAGCCCTATGCTCATCATAGAAAAAAGAAAGTAGAATGTAAACTTCATCATGTTCAGGTTTTATGGTAGTAAAGATGTGCTAAGGTATACATAGTTGGCAATATAATCCCTAACCACGATTGGAATCCTTTGGTTCATTTGACGAAGAAAAAAGCTCAAAAAGAAAAAAGGGGATGCCGTTGCATCCCCTTTCTGACTTGCTTTAACTAACTGAAAATTGAATTGATTGGATATAGGAGAACAGGTGTTCCAGATTTAATGGTCCTCATCACCATCCATCATCATTCTCTTGTTCCTTTCCTCAACCTTTTCGAGTTCGCGTTCGGGTAACGTATGATTCACCTCACTTTTCTCCCATGTTCGAAGCGTTAGCCTGCGATACTTGTTGCGATCTTCCAACTCTTTGATGGATATACTTTTCACGTACCAAAAATGTGAGTTTCATCCATACCAAATACAAATATTCCGAACCACTTGTAAACTCTTCTTTGTTAATTATCAACATTTTGAGTGATGAATTGGTCATTTTTTCCCTTGTATGACAAAAATCAGCCTATGAATTGATAGCGCTCAACCCTCGATGGAAATGCATGTTTCACTTTCGCTCCTTATATTTAGGCATAAAACAAACAATATAAGTCATGGAAAAAATTCTAGTTGCAGTAGACTTCACCAAGGTTTCAGAAAACGCGGCCAATTATGCCCTCTCTCTAGCCTCAGATATAGGCGCTCAAGTGACGCTGGTTCATGGAACCCATATTCCTTTGGTAAGTGACATTCAATTTGATATTACCGCCAGTTTAGATTCGATGCAAGTTTCTGCTAAAAAGGACATGGCAGCACTCTTGTTGAAAATGAAGACAAAATATCCAAAGATCAAAATAGACACGAGTGTTGAAATCGGATTTGTGGGAGAGATACTGCGCAAGGCATCAAAACGAACTGATGTTTCGTTGGTTGTGATCGGTATAGGTCAAACTGATAAATTCAGTGAGTTCGTATTCGGAAGCACATCTACTGCCCTAGCCGGAAGTATTGCTACACCGGTTCTCATTATACCCGACAAATCCAAGTACAAGTCAGTATCTAAGATCTGTCTCTCCTTTGACGGAAATAAAATTCCAACCACAACCGGAATCAAATTAGTTTCCAATATTGCCTCAGCATTTGGATCAAAACTGTACTATGCCCATGTGATGGACGAGAATTATCCGATAAAGGATGAGTCCTCACTAAAGCCAATCTTCCAACTTTTAAACGACACGGAAAAAAATGTTCACTTTCTAAAAAGCATCAAAGGCAAAAAAGTGGAGATGATCGAGGACTTTAGTCGCAGATATAAAATCAATATGATGGTAATGGTCGCCCGTGAGCACAATTTTCTATGGAGATTGATCCACGAGCGAAACACAAAGAAAATGGCATTCACGACCACACGCCCCCTATTGGTTCTGTCCGAAAAGAAATAGCAGTTACACAATTCAACTATTGAATAATGAAATTACAAATCAGCAATCAGAAATACATCTCAAAATTACAGGCCGAATTTTCAGCAATGTTTCCATTTCTAAAAGTGGAATTTTTTTCCAAGCCGCACAAAATTGGGAAGGGAACTTCAAAGGACTACATGACCAAAGCAGCCACAACTATTGGTGCATGCAGAACTACTGAAACAGAAGGTGATTTGGAATTTGATTCATCCATTACTGTGAATGAATTGGAGTCTAAGTTCAAAGAGCAATTCGGATTGAATGTTCAGGTATTCAGAAAATCTGGAAAGCTTTGGCTCGAAACGACAGCCACAGACAATTGGACACTTGCAGCTCAAAACAAACAAGGAGAAGAATTGGACTATGTTCAAGATGATCCTAAAGATGAAGAAATAGATTATCACGAACAGGAGTAACAATTTTGAATTGATTTTTTAGAGGTCCTCAAGGGCACTATTAAAAATTACTTTCTACATTTGAGTCAGACTAACACAGCACAGGTTCTTACACCGTTTGGATTTAAGTATGAATCCAATTTCGTTTCACTACATTGAACTAAACATAAATCACAACGGCATTTACCAGTGTAACCGAATAAAATATTTTGGACCATTTATTAAGTAACATTGGTATTATCTGTCATCACTGCGGAGACAATTGTCTTGATCGAAATATTTCTGATGACGAGAATCTTTTTTGTTGCGACGGCTGTAAACTCGTTCATGAACTGCTCACAGAAAATGATCTATGTGCATATTATGATGTTGAAGAGTTGGCTCGTAAAAGTCCAAAGGCACAACCCATTCGAAACCGTTTCACATTTTTGGATGATGCGAAAGTGGAAAAAGCCCTGACTCATTTTAAGAGTGGCAACGAAATTCATGTGCGTTTAACCCTTCCTCAGATTCATTGCAGCAGTTGTGTTTGGCTGTTGGAGCATCTTTACAAATTAAACAACGGGATAACAGAAAGTCGGGTTGATTTTCTACATAAGGAAATCAATATTATTTATGATCGACAGAATACCAGTCTCAGGAAGGTAATCGAAACTTTGGCTTCCACTGGCTACGAACCAAATCTAAATCTTGAAGACCTTAATAAGAAGGAATTAAAATCGCACCGCTCAAAAAGACTCTTTCAAATAGTAGTAGCAGGTTTCTGCTTTGGAAATATAATGATGTTGAGTTTCCCGGAATATTTCGGGCTTTCTAAAGAAGGGGATTTGGCAATGCGAAAGGTATTCGGGTATTTAAACTTCTCATTATCCCTACCTGCATTACTATTTAGCGGAGCTGAGTTCTTTAGAAATGCATGGGCGGGAATTAAAAGCCGATTTCTCAATATTGACGCTCCTATTGCATTAGCTGTTCTGATAACTTTTAGTAGAAGTGTGTATGAAATATTCTTCGTAGGCGGAGGTGGCTATCTCGATTCTATGTCGGGAATAATATTCTTCATGCTCATTGGCAGATATTTTCAAGATAAAACATATGCCACGCTGTCATTCGATCGTGACTATAAATCCTATTTCCCATTGTGGGTTACCATCCGAAAAAACAACCTAGAAGAAACTATACCCATTTCAGAAGTCAAACCTGGCGATCATCTTATTATTCGCAATATGGAATTGATACCGGCAGATAGTCTATTGTTAGATGGGGAGGCGCGGATTGATTATAGCTTTGTGAATGGTGAGAGTACTCCTGTTTTTATTCTCAAGGGTGAAACAATATATGCTGGTGGCAGACAAATCGGTGGAACAATAAAAATCGAATCAGAGAAATCTATAGCCCAGAGTTATCTTACAGAACTTTGGAACCAAGAGAATTTTTCGAAAGAACGCGTAGAAAAAAAATCTTTCATACATCGTTTATCAAGATACTTTACTTGGGGAGTCTTAACGATAGCCATTGGTTCATTTTTTATTTGGCTTCCATTGAACGCTACTTATGCCATTGATGCTCTCACGGCCGTTTTGATTGTTGCTTGTCCTTGTGCTTTACTTCTATCAGCTAGTTTCACATACGGAAACGGTATTAGGGTTCTTGGGAATGATCATATCTACATGAAAGGACCTGCTTCATTCGAACAAGGGAAAAGTGTAAGCCATGTAGTCTTCGATAAAACAGGAACGATCACCCGAAGTCGATTAAAGGATATGGGATTTATTGGCAAACTATGCCACGAGGAATGGTCGTCTGTTTCTTCGCTGTGCACAGAAAGTGGGCATCCCCTAAGTCGGAGTATCAGTGCCTTTATTAGTAATAGCGATCAACTGTCAATTGGTGATTTCAAAGAAATATCTGGTCAAGGTATAGAGGGCTCTTCTCCAATTGGGCTGATGCGCCTAGGATCAGAGGAATTTCTTGGATTTGCATCTGGACTTTCACATAGGAATGCCAGGACATGGCTCGAAATTGATGGACAAATCCGAGGATACTTTTGGTTCAGCACCGACTATAGAGAAGGATTGCAAGAACTAATTACATCACTCAAGAAACAAGGAAAAAAACTTTCGCTTATCTCCGGCGACAACGAAGCGGAGGCAGCTCATTTGCGCGAGATATTTGGCGATGATTCTACCCTGCTATTTCACCAATCACCAGACGACAAGCTCAAATACATTGAAAGGTTGCGAGAGAAAGGAGATATAGTAATGATGGTAGGCGATGGACTCAACGATGCTGGAGCCTTGCGCCGGAGCCATTTTGGAGTTTCAATAAGCGATGATTCAAATCGATTTACTCCATCTTGTGATGTAATTATGGATGCAAAATCTTTCAGATTCATACCCTTTCTCATCAGCTACAGTGTATTAATTCATCGCATCATAATAGCCAGTTTTATTATTTCTCTGCTTTACAATGCAATTGGACTATGGTTTGCAGTTCGCGCAGAAATGTTACCAGTAGTTGCCGCAGTGCTTATGCCTGCTAGTTCTATTAGTATTGTTCTCTTCACAACCGGAGCCACTTGGTTGGGATCTGCTTGGTACAAAAAGAAGCTACAGTTGGCTAACTGATGCATGTCATAAAGGTTCTCTACTTTTTCTTAAATCCAGATTTTGCATTTGGAATTGTCGTGAATCGTTAAACCCAGAACCCGCATTGGAATTCGCGATGAAGTGCTAAGCCCCACAGATAGCAAGTGCCCTCGCCAGATTTTTATTTGATGGTGTATATTCATACATCAAGAATAAAAATCGAGAAAGTGTTTGATATCAAAGGGGGTTTGTGCTGCAATAGATTTCCACTGCGGATTCTGGGTTAAACCCCAAAGATAGCAAGTGCTCTCGCCAGATTTTTATTTGATGGTGTATATTCATACATCAAGAATAAAAATCGAGAAAGTGCTTGATATTAAAGGGGGTGAGCGCTGCAATAGATTTCCAATGCGGATTCTGGGTTAAACTCTGATGTATGTCATTCGACACTTTGATTCAACTCACATGAGAAGGATCACCGCTTAAGGATTTTTGGCAAAATTATCAAGCGATTTATGGGAGCCTTTTATATTCTACTAGCCGCGAGTTTACCAATAGCACTTGGCTTCCTGATTGCCTTCATCATTTCAGCAAAAAACGGCCAATTCGATGATGACTATACGCCATCTATCAGGATGCTGAATGATGAGACACCAGTATCAAAAGACCAAAACAAAACCAAATAATGCCAAATCTATGAGTGCACAGATTGAACAATTTCAATATGACAACAAAGTAGTCAAACAATTTGCCATTGCCACAGCATTTTGGGGCATTATTGGCATGATTGCCGGACTTTTGGCTGCCCTTCAACTCGTCTTCCCAGTTCTAAATTTTGATTTGCCCTACACCTCGTTTGGTCGGGTGCGACCGGTGCATACAAATGCTGTGATTTTCGCTTTCGTTGGCAATGGAATTTTTATGGGAGTGTACTATTCCCTTCAAAGATTGTGTAAGTCAAGAATGTGGAGCGATAAACTGAGCAAAATTCACTTTTGGGGCTGGCAACTGATTATCGTTTTTGCAGCGGCTACACTACTTTTTGGTTATACCACCGGCAAAGAGTACGCCGAATTAGAATGGCCCATTGACATTCTTATCACCTTGATTTGGGTAGTGTTTGGACTAAACATGTTTGGCACAATCCTTACACGTCGCGAACGCCACTTATACGTTGCCATTTGGTTTTACATCGCCACATGGATTACAGTAGCCATGCTTCACATAGTAAACAGTGTAGAAATTCCTGTTCACCTATTGAAAAGCTATTCTTGGTATGCAGGGGTACAAGATGCATTAGTGCAATGGTGGTATGGTCATAATGCAGTAGCCTTTTTCTTAACCACGCCTTATCTCGGACTGATGTACTACTTTGTTCCGAAAGCTGCCAATCGTCCGGTTTATTCTTACAAACTTTCGATCATTCACTTTTGGGCCCTGATATTTCTTTATATCTGGGCTGGTCCTCACCACTTATTGTACACATCTCTTCCTGATTGGGCACAATCTCTTGGCACTGTTTTCTCCATCATGCTTATTGCACCATCTTGGGGAGGAATGATCAATGGACTGCTCACTCTGCGGGGAGCTTGGGACAGAGTGCGCGAAGATGTCGTTTTGAAATTCATGGTGGTAGCGGTTACAGCATACGGTATGGCCACATTCGAAGGCCCGATGCTCTCATTGAAAAATGTAAATGCTATATCTCACTTCACCGATTGGACAATTGCTCACGTGCACGTTGGAGCTCTTGGATGGAATGGATTCTTGACATTCGGAGTGCTCTATTGGATTGTTCCGAAAATGTGGAATACAAAACTCTATTCGAAAAAATGGGCGAATTGGCACTTCTGGCTGGGTACGCTAGGAATACTTCTTTATGCGGTTCCGATGTATTGGGCAGGATGGAGACATTACGAAATGATGAATGAATTCAATCCGGATGGAACCCTCACCTACACATTTGTAAACATGTTGGATGGGATGAAAAGCTTCTACATGTTGCGTTCCCTTGGAGGACTGATATTCTTGGTAGGCGCATTCTTGATGATTGTAAACCTCATTAAAACTGCCAAGTACGGATCATTTATCGCCAACGAAGCTGCCGAGGCTCCTGCATTAGCAAAAAATGTAGAGATACATGGCAAAGAACATTGGCACAGAGTAATCGAAAGAAGGCCTATCCAATTACTGATTCTTGCATTGGTAATGGTTGCCATAGGTGGAGTACTTGAGATGGTGCCAACATTTTTAATAAAAGAAAACGTACCTACGATCGAAACGGTAAAACCTTATACCGCTTTAGAGTTGGAAGGTCGCGACATATATCTGCGTGAAGGATGTTACACTTGCCATTCTCAGATGGTGCGCCCCTTCAGGTCTGAAGTTGCACGGTATGGAGAGTATTCTAAGGCCGGAGAATTTGTATATGATCACCCATTTCAATGGGGTTCCAAACGAACTGGTCCAGACTTAGCAAGAGAAGGTATGAAGTATGGTCACGAATGGCATTACAATCACATGGCTCGTCCAACAGAAACGGAGACCAAGTCCATTATGCCAAACTACACTTGGTTGCTCACAACACCAATAGACAAAGAAGGTACACCTGCTAAACTCAGAGCCATGGCCACAATAGGTGTTCCATATGAGCAAGCAGATATTGACAATTGTGTTGCAGACCTAGAAAAACAGAGCCGTGAAATTTATAACGTATTGAAACCATTTGACGATGAGGGAAAACTTTATCGCAACGATGACGGAGAATCCTTGCTCACAGAAGATTCCGAAATCATGGCGCTGATAGCGTATCTGCAAAGACTTGGAACAGATATTCGTGTAAAGCCAAATACCACTGCCAAATGAAATTCATCAATTATCTTGAGAGTATCACCGGAGTAAGTATATACCCACTGTCGGCACAGATCATTTTTATTGTCGTGTTCGCAGTTGCCATCTACTTGGCTATGCGAACCAGTAAAGAGAGCATCAAGAAGTACAAGAACCTACCATTCGAATAAACCTATGAAACTTATGACAAGCAACTATAAGTTCAGCGCCCTTAAAAAAGTTTGGGTAAGCGCCGCAGCCATTTTTATTCTGTGCACATATGCCGCAGGACAGCAGCAAGGGGCGCCTCCAATTGATGTTCAACCCGAAGCCTCACCCTATTCCGATCCTTTGTTTTGGATACTGGCCATAGTAGCACTTGTACTTTTGGTATTTATCAATCAATTGTCTAAACTCTTTGCTGCGGTGATAACAAAACTCGCACGAAAAGACAATGGAAAAACGTTGATGATCCTATTTCTGGTCTCACTGGCCAGTTTAGTTTCCGGAAGTATTTTCGCTGCTGGAGATCCTTTAGCCAAGGCGGAGCAGGTTCCATTCCTGCATCATGGATTTGGCAACAAACCACTCAACATTCTAGCTTTGATTATTGTGTTGGAAGTATTCGTGGTGTTGTACTACTCCTTTCTCATTAAGAAATTTTTGGTAAAGGAGAAAGAGGCACAACCTTATATTGAAAAGATCAGCACCCCATTCTGGGACAGGTTCAACAAATCCGTTGCCGTAGAGCAGGAAGCTGCGATTCTCACTGATCATGACTATGATGGTATAAAAGAACTCGATAATAGCTTGCCACCTTGGTGGAAGTATGGTTTTTACTTAACGATTGTATGGGCAGTAGTGTATATGGCACATTTCCATGTTTTTGGCACAGGTGTTCTGCAACTACAAGAGTTGAAAAACGCCGAAGATCAAGCTGCTATTGATCTTGCCGAATATGAAAAAATGCAATCAAACAGAGTAGATGAATTATCTGTTGTGTTTTTAAGTGCCGCAGAAGACATTGCAAAAGGAAGATCGCTTTTCAAAGAAAAAACATGCACAGTTTGTCACGGCGAACTCGGTCAAGGAATAAACGGTCCTAACCTTACAGACCACTTTTGGATACATGGTGGTTCTATCAACGAAATTTTCAAAACGATAAAGTATGGAGTACCAGAAAAAGGAATGAAAGCTTGGAAAAGCGAAATAAGTGCTCCGCACATGGCGCAAATAGCCAGTTACATCATGAGTTTGAAAGACTCTAATCCTCCGGGTGCTAAAGAAACTCAAGGATTACTCTACACACCACAACCTGCTGTTTCCGATTCGTCTGAAGTGGTTGCTGCTGATAGCCTTCAATTAAATATTAATGCACCGGATACTTCAATGAAACAGAATTAATACGCTGCATCAGCAGAAACAAATGGCCACAATAGAGGATTTAGAAGATGAAGCATTTCGTGATACGGTTAGCCACATTGACGAGCATGGTAAAAGAGTTTTCTTTCACCCCAAAAAGCCTTCGGGCAAATTGTATCGCTGGAGAAGCCACTTGAGCTATGCTTTTCTAACTGTTCTATTTGGATTACCTTTTATAAAAGTGAATGGTGATCCTTTATTTCTTTTTAATGTAATTGAAAGGAAGTTCATTCTTTTCGGAGTTCGCTTTTGGCCCCAGGACTTTTTCATCTTCGTTATGGGGATGCTCATTTTCATCATTTTCATCGCTCTCTTCACTGTAGTTTATGGAAGAGTATTCTGTGGATGGATTTGTCCACAAACCGTTTTCATGGAGATGGTTTTCCGAAGAATAGAGTATCTGATAGATGGTGATTCGGCTCAACAGCGCGCTCTCAAGAAGGCTCCTATGAGTTTTTCAAAGTTGGGAAAACGAATACTAAAATTGAGTATATTTTTTCTCATCTCGGTAATTGCTGCAAATACATTTCTCGCTTATATCATTGGAATCGATGAGTTAAAAGAAATAATGACAGGTCATTTCAGCGAACACATGGGAGGTTTTATCGCCATGATCATTTTTTCGAGTGTATTCTTTTTCATATTTCTATCGTTTCGAGAACAAGTTTGTTTGGTTGTATGCCCATATGGACGTATGCAGGGAGTTCTACTCGACAAACATTCCATTGTAGTGGCGTATGACCACAAACGTGGGGAACCACGAAAGAAATACTCCAAAGAACCCGACCCCACAGCGGGCGATTGCATAGACTGTAGCGAATGTGTGAGAGTATGTCCGACAGGAATTGATATTCGAAACGGAACTCAATTAGAGTGCACCAATTGTACAGCTTGTATAGATGCTTGCGACCATATAATGGAGAAAGTAGACAAACCCAAGGGACTTATCCGTTATGCCTCAGAATATTCTATTCGCACAGGAAAAAGGCTCAAATGGACTTATCGCATGGCAGCTTATACGGGAGTTCTCATTGTTCTCATCGGCATCGAATCATTCCTGTTGGCAACAAGAACTGATATTGATGTATCGGTGAATAGAGCTAGAGGACAAATATTTACCAGGATGGAAAATGACCGAGTAAGCAATTTGTACAGTATCAAAATTGTAAATAAGAAACGAGAAGATCTTCCTTTGCAATTGAAAGTGCAGGGGGCGGAAGTTCAAATCGTTGGAAGAGAGCTGTTCATTCCCGCAGGAGAATTGATCGATGGTGAATTCTTCGTCATATTTCCGGAACATGAAATCAAGAAGAGAAAATCCGATTTAATTTTAGAGTTGTATAGCGGAGAACATCTTCTTCACAAAGAGCCTTTCATTTTCATAGGGCCATCAAACAATAAGAATTCAGAACATCATTAAAAATTTAGAGTTATGAACTGGGGTTGGAAACTTGCAATCGTATACATCGGCTTCGTAGGAGTAATGATCAGCTTTGTAATGCGCGCGCGCAACGAAAATGTCGAACTCGTAACAAATGATTACTATGAACAAGAACTTGTCTTTTCCGAAAAAATGGCTTCTATAAGTAGAGCAAATAACCTAGTCGTCAAGCCCACTGTGGAGTTGATTGATGACAATATTATCATTCAGTATCCCGAAAACTGGTCACTTGGCAACGTCGGAACCATTCGCTTCTACTGTCCCTCGGATGCAAAAAAAGACATACAGTTTCCCCTCGAATATAATTCTGGAAACCCCCAGATTATTTCTGCTCGTTCGATAAACCCCGGTGCATACGAAGTCTATTTCGAGTGGAAGGTTGACGGACTTAGCTACTTTGTACAAGACAAAATGACCATTGAGTAGTGGGATTTATTGGCATCGCCATATTGATGGGTTTAGCTGGAAGTTTGCACTGTATAGGAATGTGTGGACCACTGCATGCGGCTCTACCATTCAACCGCGGATCCAAATGGAAGTATATTCAATCCCGATTCGTAAATCATTTAGGAAGGCTGACAATTTATGCCATACTCGGCTCCATGGCTGGATTCTTAGGAAAAGGATTAGTGGCAGCAGGTGCTCAGCAATGGCTCTCCATTTTATCGGGAGTTTTAGTACTTGTTTTACTTTTTTTCTATGGAACTTCTTCGAAAGGATGGCTCGGCCGTCAATCTGCCAAATGGGTAGCGGGAATTAAAGTTCGATTTTCATCACTGCTCCAAAATAAATCCAATGGCACATTCTTTCTAATAGGTATTTTGAATGGTCTTCTGCCATGTGGACTCGTTTACTTCGCACTCGCTGCTGCAACTGCTACGGGACATCCTGCGAAGGGTGCTCTGTTTATGTTCGTATTTGGCATGGGAACTGTACCTGCCCTTCTTTCATTCAGAAGGCTTATTGATTGGCTCAAGAACAAAATGAAAATCAATACTGCCCAATGGATTCGGGCTACTATACTCCTATCGGGTATGCTTCTGATTTTACGAGGAAGCAATTTGGGGATACCTTATTTGAGTCCCAAAATGGAAAAAGAAAAGTCAGTTGTCGATTGTTGTCACAAGCCTTAAGCGCACAAAACATTACATGAATGCTAAAATCATTAAGTATATTCCTATTCCCAGAATCAATAGAAGAACAAATCTTCGAAAAAAAGTAACGGAAATCTTTCCGAGAAGATATTTCCCAATATAAGTCCCTAAGAAGGAAGCCGCAATGAGCATTGGAACAAGGAATATGGCATTTTCAATACTAAAACCATTGGCAATGTATATCCACAATCGGCTAAAATCCACACCCATATCTATGGCTGCAGAAGTTCCAACAAACAACTCTTTTTCAAGATTGAAAGCCATGAGTCCAAGACCTCGTATAGCTCCACCTGTTCCAACAATGCCTGCCACAAAACCCGATATACCTCCGGTTAATACGATATTCAAATAGTCGCGTTTGAGAGAAAAATGTTCCCACATCAAAAGCATCACACTAAATAATATAAGGAAAACCCCTAAAAAAATATTCGCCTGAAGAGCATCAACGTACTTCGAAAGAACGGCACCAAGGATAGTAAAAGAGACAGCGGGAATGCCAAATTTCCAAACCAAGTTCCATGCAATATGCTTCCTGAAAAGCCAAATTTTGATAGAATTACTGAATACATGCAACAGTCCCGTCAAAAACAAGACCTCGTGATGAGGATAAAACAATCCGGCTATCGGCACAAAAAAGACTGACGAACCAAAACCGCTCACTGTGCCTATAATCTCACATAAAATGGCAAGAACAAAAAATAGTATATCAGCTCCTTCCATGAGGGCCGATTAATTTTTCATCGACTTCAATTTGTCGACATTCACAAGCGTTATTGCGGAGCCCGAAATTTGTATGAGTCCTTCAGCCCGAAAATCACTCAATGTGCGTATAAGTGATTCTGTTGCTGTACCAACCATATTTGCAAGATCATCGCGAGCAATGGCCATAGTAAACTCTTTGTCAGAACCATCATGATAACGCTCTCTAAGAGTAAGCAAAGCTTCAGCGGTTCTTTTTCGAACACTGCTATAGGCCAATGCGAGCAACTTTTCTTGCTCTTCGTGCATTTTACCAGCAAGCAATCCAACGAATCGTTTGCTCACTTGAGGTGATCTTTCAAGTAATGTGAAAAAATCATCACTTGGAAATACTGTAATCTCAACATCCTCCAAAGCCTCTGCTGATGAGGAATGTGGAATTCCCTTTAACAACGGGAGATAACCGAAAAAATCGCCGGGCTGAAGGAGTCTTGTGATCAAATCTTTACCGAGTTCGTGACTTTTAAATATTTTAATTTTTCCCTTTTCCAATAAATAGAGACCTAATGGTGTATCGCCCTCGGAAAATATGAGATCCTTCTTGCGATATGATTTTACTTGTTGTCTTTCCGATATTTTTTTGATATCCTGGAGTTCGTGTAAAGAGCTCAAAAGATCATTTACCCCTTGACGAGAAGCGCCCATTGATTGTTCGATTTTCTCGATTTTTCTGAATCGACTTTCAACCGCATTCAGCAGCTCTGTGTCATCAAAAGGTTTTGTAAGATAGTCGTCGGCCCCCATTTCCATGCCCTTTCTAATATCACTTCTCTCTGACTTTGCCGTTAGAAAAATGAATGGAATTGAAGATGTTTCCGTTTTCTTTCCGAGGAGATGCAAGACCCCGTAACCATCAAGAACGGGCATCATAATATCGCAAATAATAAGGTCCGGCAGTTCCTTCAAGGCCATTTCTACACCTTGCTTTCCATTTGGAGAAGTGGATACTTTATACCCCGCAAGTTCCAAAATTTCAGCAGTGTTTTCGCGAACTTCCTCGCTGTCTTCAATTAGTAGAATGCTCTTCATAATTGCTTGCTGTGATTTGGTGTTAATTCATTTCTTGGAATGGAAATAAGAAACTTTGTGCCGTTATCCAAAGCGCTCTCGCATTGGATACTTCCATTCATCAGTTCTATATATTTCAAAACAATGTTAAGCCCAAGTCCGGTTCCCTGAATATTGGTTGCATTCTCTCCTCTAAAGAATCTTTCGAACAGATGATTTTGATCTTGTTCAGATATACCGATTCCATGGTCTTCTACACTCAATTCAAGCGAGTTTTCAAGGACTGCTGAATGAACTGCGATCTCCTCATTTTCGGGACTGAATTTAATTGCATTTGCTAAAAGATTGATCATCACATTGCGAAACATTTGTTTGTCCAATGGAAATTCTTCTTTTCCTCTATGGTCAAATATGAGCCTTTGGCCGGGTTTGTGCAAAATGTGCATATCGGTGATTACTTCGTCAACAGCCTCTCTCACATTCATTGAAATAATATTGGCCCTAACCATCCCCTCTTCTAATTTGCCTAAAGAGAGAAAGTCATTCAAAATCTCCGTTAAGTTCCTAACTGCACTTTTTATCCTTAAAATGTGTTTATCTCGCTTATCCTGATCTTCATTTTCTGTATATTTTGAAATCAAGGACACTGAGGACAACACAGTGCTTAATGGAGTTCTGAATTCATGAGAAGCCATGGAAATAAAGCGTGATTTCATTTCATTCAATTCCTTCTCTTTGCTCAAGGCCATGCCCAATTCGTCTCTCGAATGTTCTAGCGAAGTAAGTGCTTCTTTTAGAACCAAAGTTCTTTCATTCACCTTTCGCTCGAGATTCTCGTTCAACAGTCTCAACTCTTCGTTCATTTGTTTAATCGCCTCTTGCTGTCTGAATCTCTCTGTGATATCAATTATAAATGCTATTACAAACATTCCATCTGAACTTTCATAATAACTCAAACTGATTTCAAGTGGGAATTCTGAACCATCCTTCCTAAGTCCGAACAAAGTCATGTTTCTACCCATGGGTCTGCGAACAGGATGCTTCATATACGTTTCGCGGTGGTCTACATGGTGATCGCGAAATTTTGATGGAATCAATATCTCAACATCTTTGCCTTTCAATTCATTGTCTTCGTATCCGAACATTAGCATGACCTTCGGATTCGACAACAAGATTTGCCCCTTATCATTGGCGATAAGGATACCTTCATTTACATGATTGAAGATCGACTGAAAACGACTTTCTAAATTTTCTTCCATTCAAGACAAAAGTAAGGGACTCGGGAAAAAGCCCATTTGCAGCAAAACTCACAGTAACCCATGATCTTGGTCATGAGTGAACTCATTAAAAGAACTGATTTAGGTCAGGATTGGGGTTTGTGTTTCCCTATCCAGTCCAAATGAGTATGACCAAAAGAATCGCTGTACTTCAATCCATATCCAAATAATCGATCCATGGCACTATGTCCAACTATGATGAGTCCTGTAGCCAATAAAAAGTCATAATTGAAGTACAAACCCAAAACAAAGAGAACGATGCCAACTGCCTTATGATGCGCAAAATTGTATATCCAAGCTCCCCATTTCCTTCCGAGCAGATAACCGAGTATGGAAATATCGGGAGCCATGAGCCAAGCGAAGAAATACCACCATGTATCACCCGTAAACAAGAAAAGGACAAAAGCCAATGCCAATTGAGCGGCTTCCTCAATCTTCAATAAAGTGTTCATTGTGTTTGAATTATTGTTTAACCCATATTTTGCATATGGAATCTATTACATCGCTGAAAATCTGCAATGACGGGCGCTTTCTCGATTTTGATTTTCAACGTATATCTAATACGCTTCCAAATAAAAATCTTGCGAGAGCTCCCGGCCTTTTTTGCCTTTCAACGCTTCACGACAATTCCATATTCAAAATATGGGTTTAACCCATATTTTGCATATGGAATCTATTACATCGCTGAAAGTCTGCAATGACGGGCGCTTTCTCGATTTTGATTTTCAACGTATATCTAATTACGCTTTCAAATAAAAATCTTGCGAGAGCTCCCGCCCTTTTTGCCTTTCAACGCTTCACGACAATTCCATATGCAAAATATGGGTTTAACCTTCCACTTTAGAATTAAAATAAGCCACGCCATGTGTAAAATGCATGGAGACTAGACTCCAACGCATGAATCGAGCTAGCAGTTTGGTCACTACTTGCCGAGGCAAAGAACTCAGTTTACTCAACTGACTAACAGAATAGCCCTTCCCTTCCGCTAGTAGGTCAAACAGTTTTTGTTCCTTTTCCGTATGAAAGTACCTCTGAGGTAAATCGAATTTGAGAGATCTCCAATATTCAATGAGAACTCCGGGAGCAGGATAGTTTTGATCCTTATCGCGGATATAGATCTTACCCTCACCATTTTCATCTATAGCCTGATGAGGACGTTTGCCGGAAGGCGGTACAATCACTTCTAATACATGTCTCTCATTTGCTCTCCAAGCTTGAATAGAAAGATGAACAGGAGGATTGCAATACATCTTGGCGGCAGCTTCTATCATGTGAGTCTCCTCTAGAAGGTTCACTCCCACAACGGAACCATTGTCTTTAACCCCAACGAGTATTGTCCCTCCATCAGAGTTTGCGAAAGCACTTAGCGTTATGGCAATCTTTTTCGAATCATTAATGGTGAATTTAAAATCAAGCTTTTGATGCTCTCCTTCGCTGATTCGCGATCGGATATAAGGAGGTATTTGAACCGGATGATTGGGCATAATTGATGAATACAAAAAAACGAAACATGCTCGAAATTTCTGTGTGCATTTTTTAATAATCCTTGGATTAATGAAAAATACAATTCAGTTTCCCTCCATTGACCTATAACAGCTACTTTGTCGGCATTTACCACTTCATGCATGCAAGATGCTGCAGCGTATTACCCAAAAAAACTTCCAATGCTCAATGCAGCATGGACTATTTAATAAGCAGAATTGGTGTTATCCCGAATCACGCGTAGGAGATATCGGAATTCATAGGTCGAACTATTACTTTGCTCCATCGTGTAGATTCGAGAATCCCGCAGCGCATTACCTCAAGACACTTCCAATGCGCAATGCGGGATTATTTGATGGTGTATATACATACATCAGGAGTAAAAATCCAGAAAGTGCTTGATATCAAAGGGGGTTAGCGCCGCAATAGATTTCCAATGCAGATTCTGGGTTGAACACGTCATCCTGCAGCGCATTACCTAAAACAGTCTTCCAATGCGCAAAGCAGGATGGAGTATTTATTAAGAAATATTGGTATCATATCTCCCTAATTGGCGAACTCACTCCAAAAAAAAACCGTCTCAGCTATGTCGAGACGGTTTCAAAAGTATTTTTTACATCAATTAGTCAATCACCTGGAATTGTAAATTGTTTTGACCTGTTTCTGTTGTCAAAGAAACAAAATACATTCCTGATGCAAGTCCGGCAGTATCAATTGTGATGATATTACCTTGATTATTGACATTGCTGAGCACCTCAACCTCTTTACCCATTGTATTGAATATTCTCAGAGAGAATTTCGACGGCATGTCGGCCCAGCTCAATATCACTTGATTTCCTGAAGATACAGGGTTTGGATACATCGATAATGATCCTGAGGTAAGTTCACTCACGCTTACTACTGCATTTATATCGAAAAAATCAACAAGCGTGACACCTTCGACAGAGTTTCCAGCCTCATCTGTTGCAGATGCTACATTGACATCAATGTTGAGAAGTTGCAACACTTCGCCTTCAACGGTATAGTTGGCTTCGAAAGTTGCCGCAGTCAACCAGTCAGAACCGGATGCATTAAGTGTTGCGCTTGGATCTTCTACAGGGAAAGACAATGAAGGATTATCAGACTCGTTCATAGCTTCATCGAAAACAATTACCAAACTAAACTCTTCAGTACCGCTTGTAATGTTATACTCATTGGCTGTTACAACAACGATTTCCGGATTGCGGGTATCAATGCTGAATGCATCTTCTAACATCAATGCCATAGTTTGAACATTACCCGCAGCATCTTCAGCATCTACGATTGCGATGTCAATTCCATCTATTTCTTCTCCGCCATCTGTTAGCGTAAAGCTGGCTTCAAACGAATCGGAATCTAACCACGCACCACCATCATATTCTACGTTAGTCAATGCGCCTTCGGGGAATGATATAGAAGGTATAACTCCGCTCATGGGCTCACTAAACTGAATAGTCACGGTGAAATCATTATTTACAACTGTAGCATCTGAAATCAATGAAACACTTACAGAAGCACTATTGGCTGTTGGGTTCTCTGTGTCAATTGAAATATCAGCAGAACCTGCATATGCTACTTGCTCATTTCCATTTGCATCCCATCCTGAAACAGAAGAGATAGCAAGACCTGAAATTTCCACGTTTGCATCAGCAACAGTATATGTTGCTTCAAAAGTTGTTCCATCAACCCACTCTCCTGTCATATTTGTAAATGAAGAAGCGACATCTGAACCAAAGCTAATCATTGGATCAACAGATGTATTCATCTCTTCATCAAACATAAAAGTGGCAGAAAATGAAAATCCATCATCAGAATCACTGATCAAATCATCAGAAGACATTGCCATTGTAACAGTAGGGTTTTTTGTATCTACAGTAAGAGAATTTGGAGCATTCATCGGTACCTGGGAGTTTCCTGCAGCGTCCAAGCCTGTAATTACCAATACATCTATTGAAGAAATTTCTTCGTTTACATCGTACACATCAAATGAAGCAACAAATGTTGTGTTGTTGGTCCACGAGCTATTCGCTTGGTTGTAAACAATGCTATTTGAAGGATCTTCAACAGGGAATGTGAACTGAGGTTTTACAGAAGTGTCCATCGCCTCGTTGAAAGTAAGAGTGATATCCTGCGAAACAGCAGCGGCATCAGTATCGTTGAAAAGAGATCCAATTTCAGATACTGTAGTTTCAACCATTGGATTTTCTGTGTCAATTACAAGCACGTGGCTCAGTGCTGGAACCATAGTGATAGTGTTCGCACCCACAGCTCCACTCACTTTCCAAACAACATTGCTCAGCGTTTCGTTTACGTCAGCAACGTTATATGTAACCATGTATGATGTATTGTTCATCCACATTGCATTCGCAAAAGAGAGTGTTGATGTAGGATCGTCATTTATGTACTCAAGTGCTGGAACAATTGATGTGTTCATTGGCTTGGTAAAAGTCACTGTAAGCGTTACAGTTTGACCCGTTAAGTCATCATTTACCACGTTGGTGCTTGTGATGAAATCTGCAGCATGAGGCACTTGAGCTTCGATCATTGAGTTTGCTTTAGCAACAGCTTCAGGACCTAAAACCATTCCTATATGGCGGCCTGGAATATCATCTTGAGGAGGGTGCAAACCACCAAAAATACGCGACAAACTGCACTGGTCAGAGGCATCTATGTATCGAGCCCATTGAAGTTTTATGTTCATCGTTGGGCCGGTTTCTGCTATAAGACCTGTAAGGGCGTTGCTCGTATATTCACCCATTCCGCCCGGGAAATACTCATCGCCAGTAATAGCAGTTAGTACCTCCGCAGCGGTTCGAGAATACGTTGAGTGACCTGACATATAGCCTGGGAAAGGAGGAGTCACAAAAGTAGAAGACTGATAAGTCCACCATTCTTCTCCTAAAATCCAATGAACTCCAGCTAAGCCAGTAGCTGCGGGAGGTCCTGCCCAAGAGTAAATTTTGATTTTACCTACATTTTCGTTGTTAAGTCCTGCAAGCGGATCTCCTATTTCAACTACTTCGATATAGTCTGGGATAAGTGGGAGCCCCTCAGGGTGATAGTTCGGCTGAAGGGGGTCTGTGCACTGACCTCTTTCTGCCATATAACGAATGGCAAAAATGGGACGACCATAATCATAGGCCCCTTTGGCGCCCCAGCAAGCAATTGCAGCATCCATTACGGAACCACCTAATGTTAAATATGCGCGTACATCCCACCCAAGATCGTTCAATTCATCACCTTCACCCATCCATCTCTTTTCAAAATCAGGATGAAGTGTTACTTTTTCATTCAATAATGTAAACCAGTGACCAGGAGGCGTTTCTGAATTGGGACCATCTGCCCAAAATTCAGACAATACACGCGTGTAATCACCCCTTGGTACCCATTGTTCTGCATAAGGAAGTCCGGTAGCAGGATTTAAATTAAAACCAGTGCTTGCATCAGAACCATCATACAATCCATAAAATTGCTGGTATGCAGCAAAGTCATTTGACGCAGGGTACTCCAAAATATTTCCCACGCTATTAGGAGAAATGTCAACCCAAACACCATCTGTTGGATCATGAAGAGAATGCCAAATAATATCCATCACATATCCCCACTTAAAGAATGACTCTAGACCATCATAGCTCAGTGGATCCAAATATGGTGGTGCACCTTGATCGTGATAACATGGCCAATCATGACCATCGCGCTGAATAATTATTTGATCCGCCAATGTCATGGCAAATGGATTTACATGTCCAAATTCCGGAGATAGAGCTGGAGCATTACACGCCATTGGCTCAGGAATACAGTTACCTTGCTCAATGCTAGTTCCTTGCTGGCATGCTACCAAAAGACAAAGCGGCTGCCATCTATTCGGATCAATGGTAGGTGTACCCGGGAAGTTGGGGTTAAGTGGTTCTGTGTTATATGGCACATAGTATTGATTCGCAAATCCAGCGCCTCCTCCATTTTGGTTGGCACCATCTTGCACGGCATACAACTGCATTTGCTGAGCTATGTAATTTCCGAGTTTAGCCGGATCTCCGTCGGTGTAATCCGTAGAAGTGATGCTTGGATCGTAACCCAATTCCATCATCAATGAATTAATACTATTTGTAACAAACGCTACCTGACCCACATTATTTGGAACACCTGTGGGCATACTCAAATAACGCTGCCATAAGAATCTAAACATCGCGTAACTAATAGCTTTCTCACGAGCAGCCTCTACATCGTCGGGATGAGGAATCCCTTCAAATGGAACAGAAAATCCACTCCACGTGTTTCCCAACAACATAGTTTGAGCGCAATCATCGTAGGCGGCCCAAGCGTCCCACATTACAATAGAGGCATGACAAAGGTGTCTTGCCTGAACTGTTGGCCTAGGACGGTCCTTACGTATACAGTCCAGTTGCACTTCATTCCACTTCATTGCAACGGAGTGTTCCTGAGCTGTAGCGTTGAAAGTACCAGCCAGTCCGACAAAAAACACGAATAAAAGTTTAGTAAATGATTTCATCATCTCGTTAGAATTGATTTTGTTTAAAATATGCGTTTAATCATTTTCAGTAATGCAAAAATAAAACACTTCGTGATAAATCCGTGATAAATTCCAAATATTTACGTAAGAAATTGATTGCCAATATCCAAAATAAACAAATTGCAAATCTATCATTCAGACTCATATTTTTAAAATGGATGCCTCGATTTGCTGAATATTTTGATCTTAGATTGAAATACTCTCTTCCAAAACGAAAGTAAGACTGTCAAGCACGTCAAAAACCTTCGGTAATCCCGAATTCAGAGCTATTTCACTGGTTTGATTGTTAAAATAAGTTAAATTAAACAATTTAAACAATTGGTAATAAGTAATCTAAAAATTATTGTTTAATCTATTGCAAAAAAGATTGAACAATATTTTTAGTTCATTGGTTTGATCCTTTATTAAACCAAAAAATTTAAACCCATGAAACACTTTCACGTATTAGTTGTAGCTTTTTTTATAGGGCTTAGTGCCAGAAGCCAAACGGTGGTTGATATTGTAGTCAATAGCCCCCAACACAACACCCTTGAGGCAGCAGTAATCGCCGCTGATTTAGCTGGAACGCTATCCGGAACAGGGCCTTTTACAGTATTTGCACCCACAGATGCTGCCTTTGCAGCTTTACCTCCAGGGGTAATTGACGAATTACTTGCCGATCCCCAAGGTGAGCTTACAAACATTTTGCTCTATCACGTAGTGGGTGCAAGTGCACTGAGTACAAGTTTGAGCGATGGTCAAATGATCACAACTCTTCAAGGTCAAGACGTAACTGTTACCATTTCCGGTCCTAACGTATTTATAAACAATGCACAGGTTACTGTCGCAGATATTGTTGCAACCAATGGTGTAGTGCACGTAATTAATGCAGTTCTACTTCCACAAGTGGAGCTTCCAGCCACAGTGGTAGACATTATCGTGAATAGTTCTATTCACACCACATTAGAAGCCGCAGTAATTGCAGCCGATCTTGCAGGTGCTCTTTCAGGTGCCGGTCCATTTACAGTATTTGCACCAACAGATGCAGCTTTTGCAGCAC